>Ga0302325_10000087_pt1 | contig 257225 bp, 244 predicted proteins | sample Palsa_T0_2_FD_201948 | JGI IMG/M metagenome (GOLD analysis project Ga0302325, IMG submission 201948) | Peat permafrost microbial communities from Stordalen Mire near Abisko, Sweden - Palsa_T0_2 | ecosystem: Environmental > Terrestrial > Soil > Palsa > Peat permafrost | place: Sweden: Abisko... | reverse complement strand
ATGGGCGAGCTGACATGGGGAAATCTCCTAACTCCCGCCCCCGGTGGTAGGAAGCGCTCGAATGCGCCGATACCGCCGTGATCGTCAACTCCCCATCAACGCCGAAGATCCACGCCGACCCTTGGACATCCATACGACAATCGATAGGCGATAGATTGACCGCAGGCATGAGGATTGTTGATCTCTCCGCTCCGATCGTGGCCAGCCCGCAGAGCACGCCCGACCTCCTGCGTACTGAGATCCAGTTCGTCGATCACGCCGGTGGAGCCGCGCACATCGCTTCGATGTTCGGCGTCGGGCGAGACTTATTGCGCGAAGGTGAGGGGTGGGCGGTCGAAACGTTCACGCGTCTGGCCACGCACAACTCAACCCACGTCGACGCCCCGTACCACTACAACTCGACGATCGCTGGTCGGCCTGCGCAGACGATCGATCAGTTGCCGCTCGATTGGTTCTTTCGCCCGGGCGTGGTTCTCGACTTCCACGACCGTGCCGATGGGCTGACGATTGAGGTCGCCGACCTCGAGACTGCGTTGGAGACGGCCGGGCACGAGCTCGCTGAGCGCAACATCGTTCTCATCCGCACGGGGCGTGACGCCTATTACAGCGAGGTCGACTATATGAGCCGTGGGCCAGGCGTGAGCGCGACGGCCACGCGCTGGCTATATGACCGCGGCGTGCGCGTCATGGGAATCGACGCATGGGGCTGGGACCGCCCGTTGCATCTTCAGGCCGACGAAGCTCTCGCGACCGGCCGTTCGGGAATCTTCTGGGCGGCGCACCAGGCGGACCTGGCGTACTCGCAAATCGAGCGGTTGGCACACCTCGACCGGCTGCCATCGAGCGGGTTCACGGTCGCGTGCTTTCCTCTGCGTCTCGTCGGCGGGAGCGCCGCGCCCGCGCGCGTGGTCGCGATCCTCGACGAGGGCCCACCGGCGAGTTCACGCCACTGAGCGCAAGCCTGGCAGTGCCCCCCGGGCCGGTGAGGCGACCTGTGCTGGGATATGCCCAGCCGGTCCACCGACAGGGACACCTGATCGCCTGGTGCCTGCCAGGGGTGCTCGGCTCCCCCGTGTCGGAGCGATAGCTCGAGGATGCAGCCACCCTGGCAGGTTCCGTCCGTCCATCTCCCGGAGCTGCAGGTCGCGGGCCGACAGTCAGACACGATGACAAATCCGGCGATGAAGGCACCCGCTTGCTCGGGCGTCAGAGACCGAGCCGGGCGACCGAGGATGGCAGCCACGTCGAGCTCGAAGTCGAGCTGATCCGAGCCACCGGGGATCTCGAGCGCGTCCTGCGGGCCGAGGATGCCGGCGACGAAGCGCTCCCGTCCACGGTCTGCGGACGGCTCTCAAGCGCCAGGGACAGCCTGTCGATACAGACCAGGAGCGCGGAACGGACCCCGCGCGGGTGTCACATACCAAGGAGGAAGCATGAGCGCGTCACGCGCCGTCGCGCCTCATGTGGGCGCAAGAAGCAGGGCTAGATTGACCACCGTCGGAGCGATGACCGAGGCGGAGGTCACGACCATCCCTCACCGGCCGGCGATTCTCGTGGCGTGGGAGCGAGATGCGCGCGAGCGCGACAAGATCTTCGCGGGCAGGTACGGAGGCGAGGTCAACGGCGCTCGTGGCGCCCACGCCGAGGAAAGCCAGCGGGCGTTCGCGGCCATGTACGAGCAGCTGTCGCCGGAACAGCGCAGCGCGGAAGCAGCGCGTCTCAATGCCGCTATTGATCTATCCGAAGGCACGAAGGAAAACGGCTCGTCGGCTGGACTGGACCGGCAGAGGGCGCGAGATTGGGAGCGTCGATGGCATGCCGACGCCCTGGGGTGGGCGATCAATATCAGCTCCGAGCGGTCCCGTGTTGAACTCGAGGCGACGACGCTCGCAGAGGCCGTCTTGGCGCACTCCACTTACCTCGGTGGCTTCCCGAGATACCCACGCCGCGCCGTCACCAGTCGGTGTGTCTGTCGCATCGCGACCGATGGGAGCATCGAGTGGAAGGACCGCAAGGGCGATGTCGTCGCCGGTGTCGACTGGGACGAAATCGTTGAACTTAGCGTCGGGCCTACCGATCGTCCGGCGGTGCGGTCTCCCGCCTCTGGCCCCGCGCTTCTCGGGCGATTCGCAGATGCTGCCAGGAAGCGACGCCGTGAGGCCATGCTCGTCATCAAGAACACGTCCGGAGAGGGCGCGTTCATTGTCCATGGCGCTACGCCCCGTGAGCTAGAGGCTAGGCTCGCTCCGCTAGCGAGCCGCGTTGGCATCACACCATCGGATGCCTACATCGTCTTCGATTCCTGGCATCAAGCCGGGGCGCTACTCAGTCCGACCTTCGGACTTTCTGCCGCTCATCGGAATTCGAGATCGACAGTCCCGACGGCGTCGGGACTGGCGGCCGCTTAGCAATTCTCGTCCGCGATCTGGGGCGACCGGTCGCCGCGACGCGCATCTTGCTCGCGTCGCAGCTCGGGGGGTAGGAGCGGACTGCTTGACTCGCAGCTGGGGTAACGCGGACTTCAAGGCTCCAGCGGCCTGCCGGTGACACACCGCTCCTGAGGCCGGCTCTGGCAGCAGGTCCGGGAGCGCTCGCGCTCGCGGGCGGCGGTCGGGGCGAGTCCGTACGCGGTCGCGTCGGCGTGGGTCGCCCCGGTTTCACGAGCGCCCGGCACCGACCTTGGCACGTACACCCGTCGTATGGATGTCCAAGGCTGGCGATTGATCTCCGGCGTTCACCGGAAGCTGACGATCACAGCGGTGTCGGCGCATTTGAGCGCTTTCCTACGACCGGGGGCGGGAGTTCGGAGATTTCCGCATGCCAGCTCGCATACTCATGATCGCGCTGGTCACAGCTGTGGCCGCGTTCGGTGAATTCGTCGGCACGGCGTTCGCCGCGTCCGGTCCTGTCGCAACGTTTCCGAGCGCCAAGCAACCGAGTAAGGCTGTGTTGTTCAACGGCACGAGCTCGATGGTCACGGTTCGCCACACCGCGGACCTCAAGCTGACGCACGCAATGACGCTAGAGGCACGGGTGATGCCGTCCTCGAGGCTGTCCGGTCGCCGGGACATCATCGTCAAGACCCGAAGCCGAGGTCCCTTTCCGTATGGCCTCGAGCTGACGAACGGCGTACCCGATGCGTACGCGACGATCGACGGTCAGGTCCTGACGGTCAGCGCATCGTCGGCGCTGGCCTTGCACAAGTGGTCCTTCGTCGCCGCCTATTACAACGGCCAGAGCTTCCAACTGTATGTCAACCATCGCCTCGTCGCTTCTCGGTCGGCCCGCGGAGATCTGAGCACCGCGAAGGGTCCGGTGGAGATCGGCGGCGACAGCCGGTGGGGCCGCCACTACCACGGGACCATCGACGAGGTGCGGATCTACAGTCGGTCCCTCTCGAGCACCCATGGCAAGGACCGACGCGCTCAGCCGCCAGGGACGGCCACACCGACGACGACCAAACCCGCGAGGGTCACGCCCGCCACGGCGGCGCCGACGTCCTCGTCGCCGCCGCCGGCCGCCCCGGTGTTGTCGGCGTCGGCGAATTTGTGGGTGAGTTCGTTGGGTGGGTCGTGTGCGCGGCAGAGCACGAAGGGTGCGGAGGTCGCGTCGGGGGATTGCGCGTCGATCCAGGCCGCGTACGACAAGGCGTCGTGCGGGGACACGATCAATATCGATTCCGGTAACTACGGGAGCGTGACCCTGCAAGAGGACACGAGCGACCCCGCGACCGTCGGTCCGGCCGCGAGCGCGAGCGACAAGCAGCCAACCCCGACGTGCGCGTCGCCGGTGATCTTCGAACCCGGTCCCGGCGCGACCCAAGCCTCGGTCACCTTCTCAGACATCAACGGCGGATACGACAACGAAGTCGGCTCCTCGAACTGGCTGATCCAGGACGTCTCGATCCAATACATGACCCTCTTCCCGCCCGCGAACAACGACACCGAGAACGACATCAAAGGCGGCGACGCGTACCTCAACGGCGTCACCGACTACACGCTGGAGAACTCGAACATGGGCGCCTGCTACGGCGGCGTCCCCGCCAGCTATGACCCCGCGATCACCTGCAGCGAAAACTTCAAAGTCGACCCCGCATGGCCAGGAACGACCACCGGCCCCTACTTCACCTCAGGCATCACCTTCAACCACGACTACTTCCACGACTTCATCGACAACTACGCCGGCGTGTCCACCCACTCCGGCCACGACGAATGCATCTTCCTCAACGGCGGCGCGAACGAAACCGTCGAAAACTCCAAATTCTCCGTCTGCCAGCTCTACGCCATCTTCCTCCAGGACTACTCCCAAGTCCCCTTCACCAACCTCACGATCCAGAACAACTGGTTCTCCGGAACCGAAAACGGCCCCACCATCTGCAACCCCATGAGCTCCGGAGAATGCACCGGACCCACCGCCGACGAATACGGAACCCCCCGCGACACCGCGATCTGCTCCTGCGCGAACGCCGTCGCCGGCAGCACCGGCGAAGCCGCCGCCCCCCCAGTCAGCAACATGCTCCTGCGCTACAACAGCTTCATGAACGACGAAGGCTGGATCGAAAACAGCACCGCCGGAGACGGCACCAACAACCGCATCATCGGAAACATCGAAAGCTCCCCCGACTCCAGCTGCGTCAACGACCCCGGCAACATCACCTACGACTACAACGTCTACCTCAACGGCCCCGCCTGCGCCTCCGACCCCCACGGAACCTCCTACACCGCCCAACCCTACATCAACAACACCGAAACCCCCTCCGGCGAAGACGACATGCACCTCACATGCGGCACCGGACTCGAGAACCTCGAAACCGGCACCACCCCCGACGACACCCTCACCACCGACCTCGACGGAAACACCCGCCCCACCAACGGACCCCGAACCCCCGGCGCACAACAAACCACCTGCTAACCCCGGTGCTCTCGCAACCCCTCGGGGGCCAAAGTTGCCGCCTACTCTCCTGCGTTCACCTGTTGGATGACGTAATTCCACAGGGCCCCAAAGGCATCGTTGAAGTAATAGGACAGCATGTAGGTACCGAACCCTTGGGCGTCGGGTTCGGGCGCTCGATTGTTGACGCCGACGATCGTCCAGCCTCCGTTGACGTCGGTAAACACCGGCCCGCCACTTGCGCCGCCGGTTTCCCCACACGGCTGAACCACCATCCCGTAATAGTTTCCGAAGTTGACCGGGTCGGTCTCGGCGTCAGTCGCCGATGACCACGTGTCGTTGCAGAAGTACTGGAGGTTGCCGAGGCCATACGCCGCTTGGCTGAAGGCCCCCGCCGTCGGGTAGCCGATCGAATACAGCTGGTCGACCGTGGGCTGGTCCCAGGTGGCGGTAAAGGTGCCGATCCCCGAGTAGTCGCCCGGGTAGTACCCCTCGGCGTTGGGGTTCAGCTCGATGATGCCCCAGTCTCCTCCCATCAGGTCGTTCGTGCCGTAGTCGGCGGTCGTCCACATGTTCTTGACCGACCATGTGCCGTAGGGCGCGGTGGTCTGACCATTGACCAGGGTGTTGCCTGGCACGACGTAGTACGTGGCGGCGTTGTAGTAGCCGACGAAGCCTGTGTTATCCCCAACGTCGCCGTCTCGGTAGTTCGAGTACACGCAGTGGCCGGCGGTCAGCACCAATCCTTTGGCGATCATCGATCCGGAGCACCGGGAGCAGGTGGTGCCGTCGCTGGGATTCGAGCAGTTCCAATATATTCTCACGACCGCGTCCAGTGGCTGTTGGACGAATCCGGAGCTGATCTGAGTGCCCGCGATCGTCGCCAACGGGTTCGAGCCTTCCATGGCCGCCCTGGCCGAGTTGTAGGTCCTGCACCTCACTCGGCGGCCGGGTTTCTTGACGCATTTCTTGATCAACGTCTGCGCACGGTAATACCTGCACGTACGGGTTCCTCGATGATGCGCGCGCGACCACCGGCAGCGCTTCGTGATCTTGATCGTGATCGGTTTGGCAGGCGGGGACGCGGCCTTGGCCGTCCCGCCGCCGGCACCGCTGCTGCCCGTGCTCGTCGACGTCACGCTACTTCCCGCAGAGTCGGGCAACGCATGGTTGCCCGGGACATCACCAGAGGGAATTCCCGGCATTCCCGCTGGGCCATCGGCCATCGCCGCGCCAGCCACCAACGAGCACATGGCGGCCAGGCATAAGGCCGAGCCAACCGCAACGCCTGCTAGCAACGCACGCCAACGAACCCCGATCATCCCGGGCCCCCTCATATCCGACGTTCGCCCAAAGACCCCGAGCAGCCGCGGCGCCAACTTTAGCAAACCTTTATCAAAGGACACGAAACCGCATCAAGAGCTTCTCCCACGACCCGCGGGTGCAGGGACATCACGCCTCAGGGACCAACGCTGAGCTCGATCGCTTCACGAGTACTGAGGCGCGATCCGCCGCAGGGTCCACTCCGCCTCGCGCTGCTCGATCACCGAAACCGCCAGCGCCCGGCGTTTGCGGGGGATCTGGTGGTCGAGTAACGCTACCCACGGTCGCGTATCTCGACCAGGTCCGGCCCGCGGGCCGCGGTTCGCGGCCCGGCCGACCGCTGCCCGCGGGCCGGCCGAACACCGCCAGCGCCGAGCGTTTACGGGGACCTGGTCGAGTAACGCTACCCACAGTCGCGTATCTCGACCAGGTCCGGCCGGCTGGCCGCCGCGCGCGGCCCGGCCGACCGCCGCGCGCGCCCCGGCCGACCGCCGCGCGCCCCGGCTGGCCGCCGCGCGCGGCCCGCGGACCGCCGCGGCCGCCGGGTCGGTGCCGGGGGGCGATAGGTTTGTGCGATCTCGTGCATGAGAAACAGGAGGAATACGTAATGCAGATAGACGAGGTGCGTCGGGTCGTCATCGTCGGCGCCGGGACGATGGGTCAGCAGATTGGGTTTCAGTGCGCGGGGCACGGCTATGACGTGGTGCTCTACGACATCGTGCCCGCGGTGCTCGAGTCAGCGCAGAAGGGTGTCGAGGACTACGCGGACAGGCTCGTCGCCGGCGGGGTCATTACCGCCGACGTGCGGGATTCGGCGCGGGGGAGGATGGCGAGCACGAGCGACCCGTCAATTGCCGCGGCGGACGCCGACCTGATCAGCGAGGCCGTGCCGGAGGACCCGCAGCTCAAAGGCCGGGTATTCGCCGAGTTCAACGCGCTGTGCCCGCCGCGGACGATCTTCACGACGAACACCTCGACCCTGCTACCCTCGCAGTTCGCCAAAGCGACGGGGCGGCCAAATCGCCTGATCGCGCTGCACTTCCACCTGCCCGTGTGGATCAACAACCTCGCGGACGTGATGCCACACAAGGGAACGGCACCGGAGGTGACCGAGCTCGTGCACGAGTTTGCGCGGCGCATTGGTCAAGTCCCGATCCTCCTGCGCCAGGAGCACAACGGCTACATCTTCAACGCGATGTTCAACGCGCTCAACCGTGAGGCGATCACCATGGCCGAGCAGGGCGTGGCCCCGGTCGAGGACATCGACCGAGCCTGGATGCTCGTGACCAAGTCGCCGTACGGACCGTTTGGTGCTCTCGACGGGATCGGCCTCGAGACCGCATGGAAGATCACCGACTACTGGGCAGGCAGACTCCCCTCAGATGGCCAGCTGCGCCGAAACGCGACCTTTCTCAAGGGCTACGTCGAGCGCGGAGAGCTCGGCGTCAAGAGCGGTATCGGTTTCTACAGTTACCCGAATCCCGTATTCGCGCGTCCAGGATTCACCGAGGGGCTGTCGGACCCTGACGCCCGCGGCGAATCCCCCGACGCCCGCGGCGAATCCCCCGACGCCCGCGGCGAATCCAGTGACGCCCGCGGCGAATCCCCCGACGCCCGCGGCGAATCCCCCGACGCCCGCGGCGAATCGAGGCCCGCCGGCGCCGAATCGGTGCCCGCGGCCGTCGACGACGGCCGCGGCCGCGGCGCTTCCCCAGCGCGAACTGAACCTCCTGACGAACCGGCTGAACCTGGCGTCCCAGCACGAGCGAAGGCGCGAGGCCTCTCGCGACGCCCTCGATGGCTCAAGCATTGAAGCAGCTCATCAGATCCACGTGAAGTCATCCATGAACTTGCCTGCGAGCTGAGCAAGGCGGTCCGGGGCGCCCGGGACGGTCGAATTCAAGAGCACGCCTGCATGCTGATCAGCGGGATTAGCGTCGGTCTTCACATCAACGGTGCGATTGCGCCGAGGAGCAATGCCTTGACGACGCGTGACGTGCCATGGCGACCGACGCAACGGCCATCTCGCCGCCGCCGGTGGTGTGCCCGACCATGATCGCATCCTTGAGATCGAGCGCTTCGAACAGCTCCGACAGGTCGTCGGCGTAGGTGTCCATCTCGTCCCCGTTCCAGGGCTGACTCGAGCGGCCGTCCAAGCCGCCGTGACTTTAGAGTACCGACGGTATTAGAATACCTATGGTATGTCAACTCGATTGACTCGGGCCGAGCAGACGGAACGCAATCGCGCGTCATTGCTCGCGGCGGCCCGCAGGGTTTTTCTGGCGCGTGGCTATCACGGCGCTTCGCTGGATCAGATCGCCGACGAAGCCGGCTTCTCCAAGGGCGTCGTCTACTCCCAATTCGACGACAAGGCGGACCTGTTTCTCACGCTGCTGGAGGCCAGGATCGAGGAACGCGCGGCCAGTAACGCGCGGGCCGTGGAGGGCCTGACCGGCGATCGGGGGATCGAGATCCTGCTCGAGCACGCCGCGCGCTTCGAACGCGTCGAGCCAGAGTGGGGGCTGCTGGTGATCGAGTTCCGCGTCCACGCCGCGCGGGACCGCTCCCTCAATCGCCGCTACGCGGCTGCACATGCACGCACTGTCGCGGGCATGGAGCGCGTGATCACGCGGCTCTATGAGCGCACGGGTGAGCCGCCACCGCTGGCGCCGCCGCAGCTTGCGCAACTGCTCGTCGCCTTCGGCGCCGGCGCCAGGCTCGAGCAGGCGGTGGACCCTGACTCGCTCCCGGCGACGCTGTTCGCGGCGCTGTTAGCGCGCGTCATTGGCACCGCGAGCGAGCTCTCTCCCGACGGCGCTGGAGTCAACCGAGCGCCCGCCTCGCCGGCGCATGACGACACGCCCGAGGAGTCGGGTCGCATCCCCACACCCCCGACAGGAGCAGGGTCGCATGACCACACACACCCGAGAGGAGAAGCGTCGCATGACCACGACTACCGACAGCCGAGTTGACGTGCTACGCGCACGCTTCGGTCACGCGCTCGCCGGCCGTGTCGAGCCGCACATCGAGCGCCTGAGCTGGGACGCCGAGCGACTGGTGGAGTACCAGCGCGAGCGGCTGCGAGCACTGCTCGTCTGCGCGGTGGAGCGCTCCCCGTTTCACGCCCGCCGCCTCGCTGGGATCGACCCGGAGCGCTTCGAGCTCGACCAGCTGGATGAACTGCCGGTGATGACCAAAGAGGAGATGATGGCGGGGCTCGACGAGGTGCTCACCGACCGGCGGCTCACCCGCGCACGGGTCGAGCGCCACCTGGAGGCATCCGCGCGCGAGCCGAGCCTGCTTGACGACGATTACGTGTGCCTGGTCTCGGGCGGCAGCTCAGGGCTGCGCGGCATCTTCGTTCAGACGGTCGATGAGTACGCCGAGTTCGCGGCATCCATCCTCAGGCGCGCGATGAGCAGGGTGATCGCGGCCGGCGGACCGCCGCCCGGGGGTCTCCCGGTCGGGATCGTCGCTGCACGCGCGCCCATCCACTCGAGCGGCTTCGCCGCCGCCGTTGCAGCCGGCTACCCCGTCCGCATGACATCTGCGCCCGCCACACTACGCATGGCGGATCTCGTACGGCGACTGAACGCCGCGCAGCCACCGATGCTGCTCTGTCACGCCTCGACGCTGGCGCTCCTCGCCGGCGAACAGCGCGCCGGTCGCCTGCGCATCGCGCCACAGGCGATCACCGCGATGAGCGAGCTGCTGACGGCGGAGGATCGTGTCGCGATCGAGCTCGCTTTCGGCGTGCCGCTGATCGACCAGTTCGTCTCGACCGAGGGACTCGTCGGGCAAAGCGAGCCCGGCGGCCGGGTCCTCAGCTTCGCCACCGACATGTGCATCGTCGAACTCGTCGACGCCGACGATCGACCCGTTCCCGACGGCGTGGCGTCGGCCAAGGCGCTCGTCACCAACCTCCACAACCACACGCAGCCGCTGATCCGATACGAGCTCTCTGATCGCTTCATCCGTCACCCGGTCGACCCCGAGCATCCTTACCTGCGGGCGACGGTCGAGGGGCGTGCCGACGACACGTTCCACTATGGTGGCGTCGCCGTCGACCCGTTGGTCATCCGCACGGTCATGGTGAGGACGCCGGCCGCGCTCGAGTACCAAGTTCGCCAGACCGAACGCGGGATCGACGTCGCGGTTGTCGCCGGCGGCGAGCTGGACGAGGTCGCGCTCGCATCCTCGCTCCGGCGCAGCCTGCAGCGGGCCGGTGTCCCGGAGCCAAGCGTGCGCCTCCGCCAGGTCGCAGACATCACTCGCCACCCCGAGACCGGCAAGGTCCGACGGTTCATCCCCCGGTGAGAGTCAGCGCAGGCAGCATGATCGATCACAAGGCGCGGACAAGGGCATTCTGGACCGAGCTGTTCAACGCTCACGATCTCCGGCGAGTTGAGGACTTCATCGCGCCAGGATCGGTCAACCACAACGCGCGGCCCGGCACGCCCGACGGCCCGGAAGGCGCGCGGGAGTGTTCACCCGCCTCTGGGCTGGATCCTCCGACATGCGCTTCGATCTCCAGACGATGGTGGCCGAAGGTGACAAGGTCGTCTGCATCGGCGTGATGAGCGGTACCCACGACGGCCTGTTACAGGGCATACCCGCCACGCACCGACCCACCGCGGCGCGGCACATCCACGTCCTGACGTTCAACGACGCCGGCCTGATCACCGACCATGTCGCCGTGCGCGACGACGTCACCGTGCTTCGGCAGCTCGGCGTGCTGCCCGGCTTCTCTGCCTAGCCGCTGGACCCGCGTCCGCCAAGCCGCTGGACCCGCGTCCGCCTAGCCGCTCAGGCGGGCATGGACAGATCGGTGGATCGCCTCTTCGGCGCGAGCGGCCATCCCGTGTCGCGCGAGTCCCACTGAGCCTGAGTCCGCGGCCACGTCAGTATCCGGCGGCGAGATCGACGAGTCCGAGTAGTTCGTCTCCGGTGGTGTAGCGGCGGTAGTTGGTGACGAACCGATCCACGAGGCGTTCGAGTCCGTGCGGATCACGGGCCGAGACGTGTGGGCTCAGGCGCACGCGTGGGTGGCGGCGCAGCTGGTGGTTGGCTGGTAGCGGCTCGGGGTCGGTGACATCGAGGGTCGCGAGGCCGATGCGGCCCTCGTCGAGCGCCGCGAGCAGTGCCTGATCGTCGATCAGGGAGCCGCGCGCAACGTTGATGATGTGTGAACCTGGCCGCATTCGCGCGACGGCTGACGCGTCGATGCAGTGGCGGGTCGCCGGTGTGGCCGGAAGCGTGAGCGCGATGTGGTGTGATTCGGTCAAGAGCTCGTCGAGCGAGATGAGAGTCACGCCGGCGGTGGGGCTGGGGCGATCCGTCCGCCGTGTGGCGACCACGTGCATGCCGAACGCGAGCGCGCGCTCGGCAACCGCGGTTCCGATCTCGCCCAGACCAACGATGCCGAGCGTCTTGCCGGCGAGCGTGCCGGAGCGGGCGGTCGCCGCGGAGTCCTGTTGCCAGATCTCAGGGATGTGCTTCTCTGCACTGAGGATCGCGGCGAGGACATACTCGGCCGCGGGCACGGCGGCCAGACCTCGGCTGCACGTGACGACGCGCTCCCGTAGCAGTGCCGATGGGTAATCGTCGATGCCGGTCATGGCGCTGTGGATCCAGCGGACGTCGTGCGCCCAGTCGACGTCGACCCCTTCGCGGGCGGCGGCGGGCAAGTCACGCCGCGGCCACGCGAGGAGGATCTCGGCCCGAGGATCAGGGGGCTCCGGAGGATCAAGCGGAATGTCGATCACCTGCGTGTCAGGCAAGCGCGCGCGCACGAGGTCGCCGATCGCGGCGCCGGCCTGGTTCCACACCACCGCAGATGGCGACACGACCACTGGTCGTTCGAGCTCAGGCCGGGACGATCGTGGGGTCGATGATTTCGTCGTAGGACTTGGTGCCGAGCGCGAGTTCGCGGTCCTGCATCCACTCGTAGGTGGCGTCGAAGCGCGTGCGCGTGTAAGGGGAGGCGTGCACGAACCGGTGGAAGTGCTGATGCAGATCCTCGGGCGCGATCGGGTACCGGCCGGTGACGTAGTGCCGGTAGGCGTCGCGGTCGGCGTTGATGATGTCGACGGCCTCGTTGATGCCGGCGACGAACCGCTTGACGTCCTCGCGGGGTATGTCGTCGCCGACGATCGCGGCGCCGCGGAAGAAGTTGACCGCGACGAGGTGCGCGCCCTCGTTGAGCGCGAGGCTGATCAGCGGCTCCATCAGCACCGCCGCCGCGAGCTCACCCGACCGCGCCCCGACGAGCAGCTCGTAGGCGTCGTCGCGCGCGACGAGGTTGATCTCGTCTCGCTTGAGCGGCCCTTCGAGGATCTGCCAGGCGTTGTAGTGCTGGCCGGTCGTAGCGATGATCCCCACGGGCTCGTTGGTCAGATCCTGTGGTCCCTGGACGTCGTCGCGGAAGCTGATGATCGTCTGCGACGCCACCGTCGCCCGCAGATAGGCGATGTGGGCGGGGCGAACATCGAACTGCTCGGCGCGATAGACGGCACCCCACTCGCACATCGCCCATGTGTCGTGCACGCGCTCGTTGAACAGCGGCAGGATCCCCTGGGCGCCAGGGCGATCGCGCGGCTGTTCGGGCGCGAACCGGACGTCGAGCCCGAGGCGCTCGAAGATGCCCTGATCGTGGGCGACCTTCTCCGGGACGCTGAAGACGCCGATGTCGAGCAGATTGATTGTGGTCGCGTCGGGCGCGAGGGTGGAGGTTGAACTCATGGCTGGTCCTTCCATTTCGGGGATCGTCTACGCGCTGACGGGGACGATCGTGGGGTCGATGATTTCGTCGTAGGACTTGGTGCCGAGCGCGAGATCTCGGTCCTGCATCCACTCGTAGGTCGCGTCAAACCGGGCGCGCGGGTAGGGGGAGGCGTGCACGAACCGGTGGAAGTGGGGATGCAGATCCTCGGGCGCGATTGGGTATCGGCGGGTGACGTAGTGCCGGTAGGCGTCACGGTCGGCGTTGATGATGTCGACGGCTTCGTTGATGCCGGCGACGAACCGCTTGACGTCCTCGCGCGGTATGTCGTCACCGACGATGGCGGCGCCGCGGAAGAAGTTGACCGCGACGAGGTGCGCGCCCTCGTTGAGCGCGAGGCTGATCAGCGGCTCCATCAGCACCGCCGCCGCGAGCTCACCCGACCGCGCCCCGACAAGCAGCTCGTACGGATCGTCGCGCGCGACGAGGTTGATCTCGTCTCGCTTGAGCGGCCCTTCGAGGATCTGCCAGGCGTTGTAGTGCTGGCCGGTCGTAGCGATGATCCCCACGGGCTCGTTGGTCAGATCCTGCGGCCCCTGCACGTCGTCGCGGAAGCTGATGATCGTCTGCGACGCCACCGCGGCGCGCAAGTAGGCGATGTGGCCCGGACGCTCGTCGAACTGCTCGGCGCGATAGACCGCACCCCACTCGCACATCGCCCACGTGTCGAGCACACGCCGGTTGAACAGCGGCAGCAGACCGGGGGCGTGGACGCGCCCCCTTTCATCCTCGGAGATGTACTTCACGTCGAGCCCGAGGCGCTCGAAGATGCCCTGATCGTAAGCCACGTTCTCGGGAACCCCGAACACGCCGCCGTCGAGCAGCTGGATCGTGGTCGCGTCGCGCGCGACCGTGGAGGTGGAGCTCATCGCTAGTTCCTTTCTCGGGGCAGCTACTGGCCAACGGCCTGGTCGGCTGCTGTGATCTGTGAATTCAGCGCGGGATCGGATACGGATCCGAGCACGCTCGCGGGGATCGGCTTGAGGAGTCCGGCCCCCGCCATCGTGTCGGCGACCGTCTTAAGGTTGCTCGGGTTGGTGGAGATCGGCTCGAGCTGGTAGGTGTTGTCCGCGAGCGTGACCTTGGCCAGCGCGAGCGGTAGCCCGGTCGCCTTGGCATAGAACGCGGCCCACCCAGCCGGATCAGTGCGGATCTTCGCTGCGGCCCGGATGTACCGGGTCATCAGGTCGGCCAATGCCGCACGCTTGCCCGGATCGTGGAGCGCGCTGGAGGTGGCCACGAAGTCGCCGTCGTTGGACCAGATCCCGCTGGCGTTGGCGACGACGTGCACCGGGTCGCCGATCGCCGCCTCGGTGGCCCACGGATCCCAGATTGCCCAGGCATCGATCTGCCCGGACTTGAACGCCTGCAGGCCCGTGTTGGGCTCGACGTTGACGAGCGTGACGTCCTTGAGCGTCAGGCCGACGCTCTTGAGCGCCGCGATCAGTAGTCCCTCGCCGGCGTTGCCCTCGAGGACCCCGACCCGCTTGCCCTTCAGGTCGGCGGGTCCCTGGATCCCGCTTGACTGCTTGGCGATGATCCTGAACGTGTTCGCGGACTCGGGGAGGTTCCCGATCGCTTTCAGGGGCGCACCGGCCGCCAGCCCCACGGAGAGCGCGGTGAGCGACATGTCGGCGGCGTCAACGTCGCCGGCGACCATCGCCGCGGTGATCGGCGGGGCGGCCGGGAAGTTGGCCCACTTCAGTGTGTATGGCGTGTTCTCCTCCCCGGCGAACCTGAGGATGTCCTGGAGGTTGTCGCCGATATCGCCGAAGGTGATCGTCACGTCCTTCAGGTCAGGGGCCTTCGCCGACGATGCCGATGTGTCCGCGGTCGCCTTGGCGCTCGAGCCACAGCCGGCGCATACGGCGATCACGGCGCACGCCATGACAGCGATGAGCGCGCTGGAGACGAGGCGATTGATATGCATTACAGCGTCCTTTCCTCGAGCGATAGGGAGATCAGTTGACGGGGGTCGCGCGACCCGCTGCCGACACCGAGCCGTGAGAGCAACGAGTCGCGTGTGGCTTCAAGATCCGGGTCTGTCCGCTGCCGTGGGCGTAGCGCTTGGATTGCGTAATCGCCCTCGATGCGACCGTTGACGAGCACCAATGCGCGGTCTGCCAGCAGCAGCGCCTCGTCGACGTCGTGGGTCACCAGCAGCACCGCGGGACGGTGGTTCTCCCAGAGACGGAGGACGAGGTCGTGCATCTTCATGCGGGTGAGTGCGTCCAGTGCGCCGAACGGCTCGTCGAGGAGCAGCAGCTCTGGCCGCCGCACGAGCGCGCGGGCAAGTGCGGCGCGCTGGGACTCGCCGCCCGAGAGCGTCTTCGGCCACGCATTCGCGTGACCGGACAGACCCACCTCCGCAAGCGTCTCGTCGACGCGCGCTGCGACGGCCTCGCGGTCGAGCCCCAGCGCGACGTTCGCCCGCACCCGCTTCCACGGCATCAGGCGGTGCTCCTGGAACACGACCGCCCGTCGCGGCGGTGCATCGATCGTCCCGGCGTCCGCCGGATCGAGGCCGGCGAGCGCGCGGAGGATCGTGGTCTTCCCCGAGCCGCTGGCGCCCAGCAAGGCAACGAACTCCCCGGGTGCGATGTCGAGGTCGACGTCCCCCAGCACAGTGCGACCGTCGAACGCGCGGCGCAGGCCGCGGACACGAACGCCTGCTGCCGGATCCTCGATCCATGCCGTCATGTCGACCGCCACGCGAGCACTCGGCGCTCCAGCGCGCGTACTCCGGCGTCCGTCAGCAGGCCCAAGATGCCGAACACCACGAGCCCGACGACGACGATGTCGGTGCGCAGGAAGTTCTGCGCATTGACGATCAGGTAGCCCAGTCCCGAGGTGGCGTTGATCTGCTCGCTGACGACGAGGACAAGCCAGGCGATCCCGGCCGCGTAGCGCAACCCGACGAGAAACGGCGCCATCGCCCCGGGCAGGATCACGTGTCGGATGATCTGCAGCCTTGAGAGCTCGAGTGTCCGGGCGGCGTCGAGCAGCTTGCGATCCGTACCGCGAATGCCGCTGTAGAGATTGAGATAGATCGGTATCGCTGTTGCCAGGGCGACGATGAACACCTTCGGGGTCTCGCCGATTCCGAACCAGATCACGATCAGCGGCACCATCGCGAGGATCGGCAGCGTGCGCAGCAGCTGCATCGAGCTGTCGATCAGGTCATCTCCCAGTTGGCCCAGGCTCGCGAGCACTGCGAGCCCGACGCCCGCCACGGTTCCGATCGTCAGACCGATAATCACGCGGCGGACCGAGATCAACATCGCGCTGGGCAACTGTCCGTCGCTGATCAGCTCTCGCGCCGTATGCAGCGTGTGCCACGGACTTGGGAGATCCTCGCTGGAGACGACTCCGAGTCCGGTCACCAACGCCCAGATCGCAAGCAGCGACAGCGGACCGAGCAACCGCCGGAAGCGCTTGAGGTGCCGCCGTCTGGCCCTTGCCTGGACGGGAAGCGCTCGCGATCTTGTTGCCCCGGACGCATTCATCACTAACCCGATCAAGTTATAACAGATTACCGTGAAGTGCAATACTTACGACAGATGTTCCACTATGCGGAAAAGTCTCAAACCGGCCGCAGCATCTGACATGCTTCGCGAGCATGTGAGCCGGAGAGCGACACATCCGCCGCAGGACTCGGTTTCTCGGGGCGTCCAGTCGGTCAGCCGAGCGATCTCGCTGATCGCTTCACTCGTGGAGGCCGACGCCGGCCTCACGCTCAGCGAGCTCGCTCGAAGCGCCGGACTGAGCATGAGCACGACTCATCGGCTGCTCCGAAGCCTCTGCGACGGCGAGATCCTCTGCCGCGATCTCGTCACGGAGCGCTTCATTCCCGGGCCCCTGTTGATGCGGCTGGCGCGATCCTCGATCTTCAACGGTGGATTCGCCGAGGCCTCGCACATCCTCCAAGGGCTGACAGATCGCACCCGCGAGACCGCGAGCTACGGAGTCCGCGACGGAGACTCGGTACTCGTCCTGCTCGCCGTCCAGTCACCAGAGCCGCTGCGCTTCGAACGCCAGCTCGGCTCGAGGCTCGCACTTCACTCCTCCGCACTCGGACGCGCCCTGCTCGCGCACGGACCCGAGTCCGCTGAAGATGCGCTGGCGGCGCTCGCGCCGCTGACGGCAACGACTACGCAAACACAGACCGAGACGACAAGCGTGCTCAACGCGATCCATGCCGTCCGCTATCGCGGATGGGCATGGGTGGAAGAAGAACACGACGTCGGCGTCCACGCGGTTGCGGCACCGATCCGCGTCGACAAGCACACGGCCCACGCCGCCGTGGCACTCGAAGCGCCGAGCTCGAGAATCACTCGCGAGCGAATCGAACTCTTCGGCCGCGAGCTCAGCCAAGCCGCGGGCCTACTGCGCCGCCTGCCGATCTCGATGGCCGATATGAAACCGATGCATCCCGCCAACATGCCCCCAGGCATGCTCGGCTGAGCGCAGCCGCCCCCGGTCGGCCCGTCGCCCACGCCGTTAGATGGGCTTCTTGCCAATCCTGACGAACGTGCGTAGGAACGCGCCTACGCGTTGGCGCGGAAGGTCACCTGGACGTCTAGACCGCCTCGCGGCCCCGGCCGAGCAGTCAGGTTGGCGCCGTGTGCGGTGGCGATGGCTTTCACGATCGCGAGGCCGAGCCCGTGGCCGTCGGCCGGGCCGACGCGTTGGTCGCCGAGCCGCTGGAAGGGTCCGAACAGGCGCTCCACTTCGAGGAGCGGGACGACGGCTCCCGTATTGATGACCGACAGGCGAGTGCCGTCGGCTGTGGCACTGGTCGAGATCTCAACGGTGCCGTTGGCGACGCTGTGGCGGATCGCGTTGTCGAGCAGGTTCGCTACCAGGCTCTCAACAAGGTCTGCGTCGCCGATCGCGATAGCGCTCTGGAAAGTCGCGCCGATCTGGACGCCGTGGCGCTCTGCGTCATGCCGGCGACTGTCGACGATGTCCTCCGTGAGCTGAGCGAGGTCGAATGGCTCCCAGGACTCGACGCCGCGTTCGCTGGTGGCGAGCGTCAGCAGCGCGTCGATCAGTCGCTCCTGTTGCCCGGATAGCGTCAGGGCCTCCTCACACGTCGAGCGCAGGGCGCGGGCGTCGGCGTCTGGGTCGGCGAGTGCCACCTGCAGCAGCGTTCGCTGGCCGGCGAGCGGTGTGCGCAGCTCATGAGAAGCGTTGGCGACGAACTGACGCTGGGACTCGAACGACGCCTGCAGCCGTCCGAACAGGTCGTCAAGCGTGCGACCGAGCTCGGTGAGCTCGTCATCAGGTCCGTCGAGGCTGAGCCGGCGGTCCAGATTGGTGGCCGAGATTTCCTGGGCCGCTGTCGTCATCGCCCGCAGCGGCCGCAGGAACCTCCCCGCCAGCCACCAGGCGGCCATCACCGCGACGGCGATCGCCGCCAGCGCGAGCACGAGCGCCCACGGGGTGGACGTCGGCCCGGGGCCGCTCCGCCGAGCGGCAGCAGCGGCAGCGAGACCTGGATGGTAGGCCATCTGGCTGTGACCGAAGAAGACATTGACCGTCCCGAACAGGACGCTGGAGGCGAGGAACAGCACCACGACCAGACCGACGAACACACCCGAGTACAGCAGCGCGAGCTGTACCCGCAGCACGGGGCGCTTGCGGTGAAGCAGACCGGTCAGAGATTCGGGGAGCCGCATCATTCGGTTCCGATCCGGTAGCCGGCCTCGCGGACCGTGTGGATCATGGGCGGGTCGCCGAGCTTGGCGCGCAGCCGACGGATCGTCGTCTTGACTGCTGTCGTGAACGGGTCTGTGTACTCGTCCCAGGCCCGCTCCAGCAGCTCCTCGGCGGAGAGTGCGCGGTCCGGCGATGAGAGCAGGCACTCGAGCACCGCAAGCTCTTTGGGGCTGAGCTCAAGCCGCCGGCCGGCCCGGAAAGCGACCCGCCGGCCGCAGTCGAGCGTCACGTCGCCGCACTCGAGGGTCGGTGGCAGCGGGGTGGTGTTTCGGCGGGCAAGCGCGCGGACGCGGGCGACGAGCTCAGCGAAGTCGAACGGCTTGGGTAGGTAGTCATCGGCACCCAATCCCAAGCCGTCGACGCGCTCCTTGACGGTGCTGGCGGCGGTCAGCATGAGGATCCTGCTACCGGAGTCCTCAGCGACGATTCGCCGGCAGATCTCATCGCCGTGAACCCCGGGTAGGTCGCGATCAAGGACCACCACGTCGTAGCGCGTGAGCGCCAGGTGCGACAGAGCGTCGTCGCCATCAAGCACGACGTCGACCGCCATCCCCTCGCGCCTGAGCCCGGTCCCGATCGAGCGGGCCAGGACCTCGAAGTCTTCGACCACCAGCACTCGCATATCGCCTTAGGACGATGCCAGGTGGCGGGTGTCTGTCCGGTGTCAGCTGTCGACGCCCAGCGGACACCGTCGGGAACGTAGAACCCCCTCCATGAGCGAAGCGAGGATCGAGGTCGACGGACTGCGCAAGCGGTTCGGCCAGACCCTGGCGCTGGACGGACTCTCCTTCACCGTGGCGCCGGGAACCGTGACCGGATTCGTCGGACCCAACGGAGCCGGCAAATCCACGACGATGCGAGTGATCCTCGGGCTCGACTCGATCGAGGAGGGCACCGCGCTGATCGGCGGTCGTCCCTACGCGAGGCTCACGCATCCGATGCGGCACGTCGGCTCGCTGCTGGACGCGAGCGCGCTGCAACCGAGCCGCAGCGGCCGCAACCACCTGCTCTGGATCGCCCACTCCCAGCGGCTGCCTGTCAGCAGGGTCGACGAGGTGGCAGAACTGGTCGGCCTCGGCAAGGCCGCACGGCGCAAGGCGGGCGGCTACTCGTTGGGGATGCGCCAGCGCCTCGGGATCGCCGCGGCGATGCTGGGGGACCCGCCGATCCTAATCATGGACGAGCCGTTCAACGGCATGGACCCGGAGGGCATCATCTGGATGCGCGGCTTCCTGCGCGGACTCGCGGCCGAGGGCCGAGCGGTGCTCGTCTCAAGCCACCTGCTGGGCGAGCTGCCGGATGTGGCTGACCACGTGGTGGTGATCGGTCGCGGACGGGTGCTTGCCGACGCGACGATCGAGGAGTTGACCGCTGGCGCGTCGTCGCTTGAGGATGCCTACCTGCGGCTGACGAGCGGCGCGGTCGAGTACCGGTCCGGGACGGATGGGGAACAGCGCCGATGAGCTCGCTCGTGGAGCCGAGCCGCAGCGGCGGCTTCCGTGGCGCGCTGCTCTCGGAGTGGACGAAATTCCGGACGGTGCGCGGTTGGATGATCGGGGTGGTGCTCGCCGCGCTGATGGTGGTGCTGTTCACGTTCCTGCAGGCCAACGGCATGCACACCGGCTACTGCACGACCCCGAACCCGAGCAGCTGCGTGACGGGTCATCAATACGTTCCGACCGGACCGGCTGGCGACGCGGTCGCGGACACCTATGAGCTCGTGGCCAAGCGGCTAACCGGAGATGGCACGATCACCGCCCGGATCACGTCGCTCGCCGGCCGGATCTGGGCCGGGCCGGCCAACGAGGCGCCGTCATTGTCGGACACGCGACCAGGGCTGACGAGCTGGGCCAAGGCCGGGCTCCTGATCACCCCCAGCACCAAGCAGGGATCCTCGTATGCGGCGGTGATGGCGACCGGTAGCCACGGCGTCCGCCTTCAGTACGACTACACCCATGACCGGGCCGGCCTGCCGGGATCGATCTCCAGCACCGCACCTCGCTGGCTACGGCTGACTCGCACCGGCGACACGATCACCGGCTCCGACTCGAGCGACGGAACCAACTGGCGCAGAATCGACAGCGCTCATCTGGCCCGTCTGCCAACGACCGTGTACGTCGGACTGTTCGCCACCTCACCGACGACATCCGAAGGATCGGCGACCCAGGCCATGGCATCTTTCGACCACATCGCCATCGACTCAGTGGCCAATGGCGCCGGTCAAGCGGCTCCGGGGGCATGGCACGCCACGAGCATCGGCACCGGTCCGCAGGACTATTACACGAGACTCGGGAACGGCAGCTACCGGCAGGCCAGGGATTCGATTGTTGTCACAGGCTCCGGTGACATCGCGCCCGCCGTGGCGTCGGCCGGTGGCGACACCGCATCAGATTCGCTGTTGTTCGGACTTGTCGTCGCGCTGATCGTGCTGATCGTGATCGGGACGATGTTCATCACCAGCGAGTACCGGCGCAGCCTGATCCGAACGACGTTCGCCGCGACACCGGACCGGGGACGCGTGCTTGCCGCCAAAGCCGTCGTGATCGGCGGCGTCGCATTTGCGGTCGGAGCAGTCGCAGCTGCCGTCGCGATCCCCCTCGGCGAACACGTCATGAGCGCCAACGGTAACTACATCTTCCCCGCAGATTCACTCACAGTGGCGCGGGTCATCGTCGGTAGCGGCGCGCTGGTTGCGCTCACCGCGGTCGCTGTGCTCGGCATCGGCACGATCCTGCGCCGCAGCGCGGGCGCCATCCTCGTCGGCGTGGTGGTGTTCGTGCTGCCGACCTTCACCGGCCCGGGAATCATCGGTCCGACCTCCTCGGGCGGCGCCGCAATGTGGCTGTACCGCGTCACACCGGCGGCCGGGTTCTCAATGCTTGGACTCCTGCCCCGATCAGGGCTCGTGAGCTATCCGTACACGATGGCGAACGGCTACTACCCGCTGCCGCCCTGGGCCGGACTTCTCGTTCTCGGCGCGTATGCCGCGGCGGCACTGTTCGCCGCGCGGGTCGTGCTGCGGCGGAGAGACGCGTGAGCGACGCGCTCCGCGCGGAGTGGACCAAGCTGCGGACGATCGCCGGCACCTGGTGGCTGATGGTGGGGGCGGTCGCGGTGACGGTCGCGGCCAGCGCCGGGATTGCCGCCTCCACGCACGTATCGCCCGGTGGCTCGGGTGGCGCCAGTGGTGCCGGCCAGGATCCGACCAAGCTCTCCCTGATCGGCGTCGACCTCGGCCAAGCCGTCGTCGCGGTTCTGGCGGTGCTGGCGGTCACCGAGGAGTACGGCGCCGGCATGATCCGAGTGACCCTCGCCGCGATACCCCGTCGGGGGGTGATGCTCGGTGCCAAAGCCGTGAACATCGCCGGTCTCGCGCTGGTCACTGGAGCTCCGGCCGTCGCCGGCTGCCTGATCGCGGGGCGCCTGTTGCTACCCGAGGCCGGCCTCGGCCCTGCCCATGGTTACGCGCTCCTCTCGATCGCCCACGGGCCGACGCTACGCGCGGCCTTCGGCAGCGTCCTGTACCTCGGGTTGATCGCCCTGCTGAGCCTCGGCATCGGCACCGTCTTCCGCGACCCTGCCGTATCGGCCGGAATCGTGCTCGGGCTTCTGTACCTGCCGCCACTCCTCGCCCAGCTCCTCTCAGGCCCGTGGCGTCGGCACATTCAGCAGATCGCGCCGATGACCGCCGGGCTCGCGATTCAAGCCACCCGGAACATCCGCTCCCTGCCGATCTCGCCATGGGCCGGCCTCGGCGTTCTGGCCGCATGGGCAGCCGGAATGCTCCTAGTTGGCCTCGCCGTCCTCAAGGCTCGCGACGCATGACCCCCGTCCGTACGCAAAAGATCTGGCTCACGCCACTAGATGGTCACGGCCCCGTTCTCGTCGAGGGTCCAGGCGGGGTTGTGGGCCACCTCCCAGACGTAGCCGTCCGGGTCGGCGAACGCCCCCGTGGTTCCCCCCCAGTCGGCGCGGCCCGCCGGTCGGATGATCGTGCCGCCGGCCCGCTCGGCCTCGGTCAAGACGGCGCCGACGGCTTCGGGTGAGCGAACGTTGTGGGCGAGTTCAATCCCCGGCGCGCCATGGCCTCCGAGCGCCGTCCAGAGGCCGAACACCATCCCGCCCGCCTGGAAGAAGCACACCTCGCCGTCAGGCTGCTGCGCTCCGCCCCAGCCGAGCGCCTCGTAGAAGGATCGCGCCCTCGCGAGGTCGGTCACGCCCAGGGTGACGAGGCTGATGCGCTGCTCCATCGGCCGGGATCCTATGTCGCGAGCCGGGGCGAGGCGGAATCGAAGCCTCGCGCTCACGCCCGGCTGCCGCGCTGGCGGGCCGGCGCCGCGCTGGCAGGGCGCTGCCGCACTGGCGGGGCGCTGCCGCGGCATCCGGGGGCTGATCACGCGCGTCGGCTTATGCTCGTGTGAGCGTGGGTTCGGTCTCGCTGTATCGCAATCGCGAGTTCGTGCTGCTCTGGAGCGGGCAGACGCTGTCGCAGTTGGGCTCGCAGGTGTCGCTTGTGGCGTACCCGCTGCTCGTGCTTGCGTTGACGGGCTCCCCCGAGAAGGCAGGGATCGTGGGGTTCGCGAAGACGGTGCCGCTCGCGGTGTTCGCGCTGCCGGCGGGGGCGCTGGTGGACCGCGTGAACCGCAAGCACCTGATGGTGGCGTGCGACGGCGTTCGCGCCTTGGCGCTGGCCGCGCTCCCGATCGCGCTGGCTGCGGGAAGCGTGCCCTACGCGTTGATCCTCGCCGTCGCGTTCATCGACGGTTCGGGGTTCGTGTTCTCCTACGTCGCCGAGCGCAGCGCCTTGCGCCAGCTCGTTGCGCCCGAGCAGCTGAGCGAGGCTGTTGCGCGCAACGAGTCTCGAACCTTCGCCGCGATGCTCGCCGGGCCGCCCCTCGGCGGGTTGCTGTTCGGCATCGGGCGCGCGGTCCCGTTCCTCACGGATGCGATCTCCTACGCCGCCTCGACGATCAGCGTGCTGCTGATCCGCTCGGACTTCCAGGAGGTGCGTGGCGAGCAGGAGCAAGGCGACCTCAGGGAAGGTCTGCGATGGATCTGGCGGCGGCCGTTCTTTCGCGCCTGCGCGCTTCTGTTCGCGGGCAGCAACCCGGTGTTCACCGGGCTCTATCTCCTCGTCGTGGTGCTCGCCAAACGCCACGGCGCCTCCTCGCTCCTCGTCGGCACGATGCTCGGGATCGCCGCGGCGGGCGGCTTGCTCGGCGCGCTGCTCGCCCCCACACTGCAGCGCAGGTGCTCCTCACGGCGCGTCCTCCTCGGCGAGGCGTGGCTGATGACGCTCGCGGTACCGCTGCTGCTGCTCGCGCACAACGCGCTCCTGCTCGGGCTGATCGTCGCGACAGCCGAGCTCATCACGCCGGTCACCAACTCGATCGTCGTCAGCCACCGCGTCGGCCTCACTCCCGACCGCCTGCAGGGCCGCGTCCAGGCGGCGTCAACGCTGATCTCGTTCGCCGCCGGCTGGACCGGCCCGCTCGTCGTCGGCTTCATGCTCCAGCGTGTCGGATCGACCGCGACAATCCTGACGCTCACCGGTTGGTTGCTGCTCCTCGCCATCGGCGCGACGATCACGCCCGCATTCCGCCTCGGCGAGCTCTCGCTTGGGGCTTAGTGGATGCGCGCGACGTTAAGCGATGGTTAGTGGGCGCCGGCCAGTGGCCTGTCGGGGCTGAATGATTGCCCTGCGTTTAAGTGCCCGATTACCGTGTGGGTCGCGATGTCTCGCTGCCTTACCGTTCGGCAGTCGGCCGCGTTGGGAGTCGCGGCGATCGCCAGCGAAGCTGTGCTCTCGGCGGCCAGCCCGGTCGATCCTCACCGCCAAAGACTGATCGCTGAGCTCACGCCGCCCGGCTTGCCGTCGGTGGCGCACGTGCTCGCCGCGCTCGTCGGACTGGCTCTGCTCGTGCTCGTCCCGGGGCTGTGGCGCGGCACCCGCACGGCGGTTTCGCTCGCGATCGTCGGACTGCTGGTGCTGGCGGCACTGAGCATCGTCAAGGGGCTCGAGTACGAGGAGGCGATCCCCGAGGCGTGTCTCGCCGTGCTGCTCGCCCGGGGACGAAGCGCGTTTCCGCTCGGCTGCCGCAACCGTCCCCGCGTCGCGCTCCTGTGCGGCGCACTTGGTGCCTGGGCGCTGACCTGTTGCGCGCTGCTCGCCGCGCCGCTCGTGTCCGGCGGGCGCGGGCATCCGTTCGATCAGGCTCTTCACCACGCGATCGCTCACGTGCTGCGCTCCTCGCTGGCGCACCCCCACCCGATCACGGGTTGGGCTCTGTTGATCGACGCGCTGATCGCGTGCGCGGTCGCGATCTCGGCGTTGGCCGTGCGCTCGCTGCTCGGGCCGGCACCGGGTGTCAATCACCACCTCGAGTACGAGCTCAGCGCCGCGCGCGCGATCATCGAGCGCCACGGCGAGGACTCGATCTCGCCGTTCATGCTCCGGCCGGACAAGGCCCTTCAGTTCGCGGCTGGCAGCGTGCTCGCCTACCACGTGATCGCCGAGACCGCGGTCGTCTCGGGCGATCCGGTCGGGCCCGATGAGACCACGCCGCAGGTGCTCGCGAGCTTCCTGCCGGTCGCTCGGGCACGCGGCTGGCACGTGGCGGTGTGGGGCGCATCCCCTCGCTATCTGAGCCGTTACCGGGAATTAGGGCTCCGCGCGATCTGCGTCGGCGAGGAGGCGGTCGTCGACCCTGCTCGATTCACGCTCGAAGGTCGAGCCGTGCGCAAGCTGCGACAGTCGGTCCATCGCGTCGAGCGTCGTGGCTGGGAGGTGATCGCGTGTAACGGACGCGACATCGATGCCGAGCTCGAGTCCGAGATCGACGCGCTCGAGCTCGCGTGGCGGGCGGGGAAGCGTCGCGTGCTCGGGTTCGCGATGGGGATGGGTGCGTTCGAGTCCGAGGTGCGACCGACCGATCTGTATCTGCTGGCCCGCTCGCCCGACGGCGCGCTGGGCGCCGTGATGCGCTTCGTATCTCATCGCGGAAAGCTTTCGCTGGACACGATGCGGAGGGTCGGCGAGACCCCGAACGGGTTGAACGAGGCGTTGGTGTGTCGAGCGCTCGAGATCGCCCGCGAGCGCGAGGTGGCAGAGGTGAGCCTCAACTACGCCGGCCTCGCGCACCTGCTTCGCGGCGAACCTCGGGGCAACCTGGTGACCAGGCTCCTGACGCGCCAGGCAGTCGCGCTGCTCGGTCGTGGCTTCCAGATGGAGCGACTCGTGTGCTTCAACGAGAAGTTCTCGCCGGATTGGCGTCCCCGCTACCTCGTCTACGAATCGCGGCTTGGGCTGCCGCGAGCGGCGCTGCGCATTCTCCAGGCCGAGGGCTACATCCCACAACGGAGGCGGCCGCGGCTGCGGAGCGGCTGGCATCTCCCGCCGCGAGCGTTGCCTGGCCCCCAGCGGGCCAAGAGCGCCGGCTAGCGGAGGCCCGGCGGATGACGAGGTTCGGCCTGAGAGGACCGCTCGTCGGTCTGATCACCCTCACCTTGCTGGTGATCGGCCTGCTCGGCGCGTACAGCTACGGAGAGGACTACTACCAGCATCGCGGGTTCGCCCCGATCGCGCGGTTGCCGCGAGCGGGCAAGGGTCGGCTGCTCGACGTCCACTTCTTCTCGACAGCGCTTCACCGCAACGCTGACTACCTCGCGTATCTACCGCCGGGGTACGAGCCGTCGCGTCGCTATCCGGTCCTCTACCTGCTGCATGGATCGCCGGGCCGACCACAGGTGTTCATCGACATCGCCAACATGGACGTCAGGCTCGACAACCTGCTCAGCCAAGGGCGGGCTCAGCCGATGATCCTCGTGTTTCCCGACGGGCGCATCGGCGGTAGCACCTACTCGGACTCCGAGTGGGCGAACACGTCATCGGGCGATTTTGAGAGCTACGTGCTCGACGTCGTGCGCGATGTCGACGGTCGCTTCTCGACGCTCCCCAACCGCCAGGATCGGGTGATCGGGGGCTTCTCCGCGGGTGCCTACGGCGCGATCAACATCGCTCTCCACCACCTCGGAGTGTTCGCCTCGGTGGAGGTCTGGTCGGGCTACTTCACGGAGACGCGCAGCGGCGTGTTCGCCCATGCGACCCAGGCCGTGCTCGACGACAACAGCCCGATCGACTACGTCACCGGACTCCATAGGGCACTCGCCGTCGATCGCTTACGGGTGTTCATGTTCGTGGGGCGCGATGACGATCTGCATCGTCAGATCAAACCGATGGCGGCGGCGTTGAAGGCCAGCGGCGCGAGCGTCAGCTACGCGATCTACCCCGGCGGCCACGACTGGGATGTCTGGTACCCGCGCCTCAATCAGATGCTCGTCCTCGCCTCGCATGACTTCAGCCAGCCGCTGGGCCCGCGGCGGGCCGCGGTTTCTGGCCGGGGCCGAGCGAGACCGGCACGCCACCGCCGCGCGGGACGCCACCGCCGCGCGGGACGCCACCGCCGCGCGGCAGGCCACCGCCGCGCGGCGCGCCGCCGCCGCGGGCGCCACCGTCGCCGCGGAGCGCGCCGCCGCCGGCGACTGATCGGTGCCCTCGTGCTGGCGCTCGCCTCAGCCGCCACGATCAACCTTGGCTTCATGTTTCAGCATCGCGGCCTCGCGGGACAGCCGGCCGGCGGCCGCCGAGCGCTGGCGGGCGTGCTGCGGAGTCGTTCCTGGCTCGCCGGGCAGCTGCTCGGCTGGCTCGGCTTCGCGGCGCAGATCCTCGCCGTGGCGATCGCCCCGCTGGCCCTCGTCCAGGCGTTCGCCGCCGGTGGCCTGGCCCTCTCGGTTCCGCTCGCCGCGGGGATCTTCGGTTACCGGGTCTCGCGGGCTCAGCTGCTGGCGGTGCTGCTGATCGCTGCAAGCCTGTGCTCACTGCCGATCGGGCTCTCAACAGCCCACGGCCACCTCCATACCGACGGACTCATCTCCTCCGCGCTGGTGGCGGTGCTGGCCGCGGCCGCGCTCGGATTCACCGGCAGAGCGTCGGCGCGAGCGATCGCCGCGGGCGTCTTCTACGGCGTGGCTGACGCCGCGATCAAGGCGGACGCGATCGACTGGCGAGTTCACGGCACCGCGCCGTGGCCGTCGGGCTGGACGGCGCTTGCCATCGTCGCGACGTTCGGTGGGTTTGCCGCGTTCCAGCTCGCGCTGCGCAGCGACAGTGCGGTCACCGCGATCTCGCTGATGAACGCCCTCGCTGCGCTCGCCGCGTTGGCGTTCGGCGTGTTCGCGTTCGGCGAGTCCCTAGGCGGAACCGTGACTGCCACGGTCGTCCACGTGCTCGCCATCTCGCTCGTGCTTGCGTGCGTGCCGGCGCTGGCGAAGGCTCAGGAGCAGATCGTGAGCTCTGGCCAGCGCGTTGGGCTGGACGGCGCCCGGGCGGAGCCGCTGGGAGCCCGGTAGCGGACGGGGTAGCGCAGATCCGGCGGCGAACAGAAGGCCCTCCAACCATGGACCGAATCCCGGAAGACGACTCCAGAGCACGTGGCTCAGCCTGAGATTTTGCGCCAGCGCATACGCCGCCTGCGAGGCGAACAACAGCAGCAGCACCCCAACAGCCCCGGCCACGATCGCCCGCGGCAGGGGATCGACACGAATCAGGACCACGCCAAAGAGCGCGCCGGCAAGCAGCCAGGCGACCGCGACTCGCGCCAGCGGCTGACCATCGAATCCGGCCAGCTGCAGCAGGGGCAGCGAATCTCCCACCCCGGGACCGAGCGCGAAGAGACGCAGACCGCGCAGGACGTAGAGCCAGCCGGTCCCGGTCAGCAGGGCGAGGAGCAACATCAGCGTCGACCCGGAGCCACCGGCGAGCGCGCGCAGCACTCGCCTGGTTCGCTGGGCTGGGATCACGCGAGCGTCGAGCATTGGTTGCGTTTCATCTCGAGCGTCCGCAGCGGAGCTTACCCGCCGCGCTGGTCGAGCCGGGAGCTGTCGAGGGGACTGGGGGGCGGAGCCTGAAGCGCACGCGCGGGATCCGGATTGCCTTACTGACGGCGGCGTTCGCCGCGGTGGGGCTCGCGATCGGTGCCTTCATGGTGATCGCGGGGGAGCGCTCGCGCGTCGACGTTCTCTCAGCAGCGACCCGGCGTCAGATCGATTGTCCATCGCCCGCGCTCGGTGGGACGCTGCCGGCGGAGGTGTACTTGCCGCCGACGAATCCTGGAGTGGCTACTTCTCCGCGACCGATCCGAGCGGCTTGAACGTGCTCGATCTCGGCTCGCCAGACACAAATCGCAACGCGCGCGTCCCACGCGGAGGGCACCTCAAGAAGAGACTGGCAATTCGCCCCACGTTCATCGCCTTCTATGTTGGACGTCAGGACACACGCTTCTTGAGCGCAAACGTCGCCTTTGACAAAGCCCTCAGCCGGCATCACATCCCCCACCTGTTCAGGCTCTATCCGGGTGGTCACTCGGGCGCTCTCTGGCGCAGCGAGGCGCGCGAGTGGCTCGATCTCGCGCTCACAGCGCTTGCATCTCACCACCCATGAAGTGAGCCTGATGCGGGACGTGGGCGATACGCGGAGGCTCGGCAGGCGGCAAAGAGGGTTGCTTACCGCCTCAATCCTGTGCTGTTATGGATTGTCTCGCCGACTGATGGGCTGCGCTAAGCCCTCCCGCGCAAGCGGCACGGTACCAGCGTCAAGTGACGCCTCAGGGCGCGAGTATGGTGTTGGCATATGGCGAGCGGAATGCCACAGGTGGAACCCGACGTCCTGAGCGTCCCAGACGCCGATGTCGTTTGGCAGGACATTGATCTGGAGTTACGCCTCGAACCGGTCAAGACCCGGATTCACCTCAACAACATCGCGGCGATGCTCCCGGTGGTCAGGGTGCTGGCGGTCCGCGACTTCAAGGCGAAGTTCAAGCAATCCCTGCTGGGTCCGGTCTGGATCTTCCTGCAGCCGCTGGCCTTACTTGCTGCGTTCCTCGTGGGATTCCACGCCGTCGCCACGATCAAGACCTCCGGGGTGCCCTACGTCGTATTCGTCCTCGTCGCGCTCGGAGCCTGGACGTACTTTCAGGCTTCGCTGAGCATGGGGGCAGTGAGCGTCGTCACCAACGCGCAGCTGATGCAACGAACAGCCTGTCCGCGGCTGGCGTTCCCGATTGCGGCGCTGATCGCGAACCTGCCGTCGCTCGCCGTGCCGCTCGTGGCGGGAGTCGCCGCCGCGGCGATCACGGGCGAGCTCTCTCCCCGCGTCCTGCTGCTGCCGCTCGGCCTCCTGTGGCTGATCGCTGCGACAGCGGGAGTGGTGGCGATGACCTCCGCGCTCAACGTCCGCTATCGGGATCTATTGGCGGTGCTGCCGCTGATCCTTCAGGTTGGAGTGTTCTTCTCGCCGATCGGCTATCAGGTCTCGGATCTGCCGAGCTGGGCGCGGATTGTGATCGGCCTGAATCCGCTGGCAGGAGTGATGGAGACATGGCGATGGATGGTCCTACCGATCCATCCGCCATCCGTCGGGCTGATCGCGACCTCGCTCGCGGTCACCATAGTGCTCGTGCTCGCTGGTTGGTTCGTCTTCACCCGCTCCGAGCCGACGATGGCTGACGTCGTGTGAAGCCTGCATCGTCCGTCATTGACACGCGGGGACTCCAGTCCCCGATTGCCTGGCGCGATCGGCCGATCGTCGAGGTACACAACCTGACGAAGATGTATCGTCTCGGCGAGCACCAGAGCCTGCGGGGGACGCTCAAGGCGATGACCGGGGGACGCCCCGAGCGCCAAACGCTGCTGGCCCTCAACGACGTGTCGTTCTCGATCGCGCGCGGCGAGTGCTTCGGGATCGTGGGGGCCAACGGGTCGGGGAAGTCAACGCTGCTTCAGGTGATCTCGCAGATCACGCTGCCGACTGCCGGCTACGCGATCGTCCGCGGCCGCGTACTACCGCTGCTCGCCGTGGGAACCGGCTTCCATCCCGAGCTCACGGGTCGCGAGAACGTCGTGTTGTTCGGCACGGTACTCGGCTTCCAGCGACGCGCGATCCTCGAACGGATGGACGACATCATTGCCTTCGCAGAGATCGGGCTGCACATCGACACTCCGCTCAAGCGCTACTCCTCGGGCATACAGGCGCGGCTGTCATTCGCCGTGGCGATGATGTTCCCCGCCGCGATCTCGATCTTCGACGAGGTCCTGGCCGTCACCGATGACGAGTTCACGGCGCGCTCGATCCGGTCGATCGAGAGCATCATCAGCGACGGGCGAACGGCCATCTTCGTCAGTCACGATGCCGGTCTGGTGCGCGAGCTCTGCGATCGCGTGATGTGGCTGGAACACGGCGAGGTTCGCCTGATCGGTCCGCCCGCCGAAGTGATGGATGCATACCACGCCGCACATTCGTAGCTGGCCTGCGTCAGGATCGGCGTACTCGATCCGCGTCCGACGCGCGAGACGATCGCAGAGGCCTACCGCGACTACTACAAGCGTTCCCGCGGCTCGGAGAAGAGCTCGTGGTCACGGCCGTCAAGCCGGCGTCGTCGCGCCGCTGAGCCACCGCGCGTAGAGCTCCTCGTAGCGGTGCGCCATCAGCTCGGCCGTGAAACCCTCGACACGGCGCCGCGCGGCGGCGCCCATCGAAGACCAGCTCGAGCGGAGCTCGAGCAGCTCGAGAAAGCCGCGCTCGAGCGCGGCCGGCCCGCTGCCGCTCGTGATGATCCCACTGACGCGCGCGTCGATCACCTCGGGGACAATGCCAACCGGAGTCGTGAGGACCGGTAGCCCCATCGCCATCGCCTCGACGATCACCATGCCGAACGATTCCGCGACTGCGGGATGCACGAACGCGTCGAACGCTGCGAGCAGCTCGGGTACGTCGTTTCGAGGACCGGTGAACACGACCCGATCGCCGATCCCGAGCGCCGCCGCACGCGATACGAGCGCTGTCGCGTCGCCGGCCCCGACGATGATCAGGCGCGCCTCGGGTGCGGTGCCGAGTGCGGCCGCAAACGCCTCGATCAACGCGATGTAGTTCTTGAGTCGGTAGATCCGACCGATGGCACCGAACGCCGTCGCGCCCTCGAGGCCCAGCTCACGGCGGACCCGGCCTCCGTCCACGACGCTCGGGTCGAGGCGCGCGAGATCGAACCCGTGGTGGACGATCTCGATCTTGGCCGCTGGCACGTGCGCGCAGCGCACCATCGTGTCCGCGACAGCGCGGGAGGGCGCGATGATGTGATCGCTCAGCGGTCCCGCGCAGAGCCGTTCGGGCCACAGCAGCCGCCGGCCGTGGAACGGGAGCTCGTGCGAATGATGGGCGGTCATCACGGCAACCGGGGTGCGGGCGAGGCGACCTGCAAGCAGGCCAACCAGCGATCCGTCCAGCAGGTGCGTCTGGAGAACCTGCGCCCGACGCGAGCGCAGCAGGCGTGCCAGGCGCACAACGGCACGCGGGTATCCGGACCGGTCGGTCGCGCCGAGCGCGAAGGTCGAGACGCCGAGCGACTCCATCTCCTCCTGGAGGACGCCCCGGGGCCCGACGCAACCCACGCTGAGCGTGCCACGCTCCAGTCCGCCGGCCTCGATCAGCGTCCGGAAGTACGGATGCGGTCCGGCGTCGGTGACGACGTGGAGGACCGAACCGACCGGATGAGCCTCGATCTGATCCACTGCGTCGCCAAGGATGACGAATTCCGCCCCGCCGCCCACCGTGAGTGCCGTCATTCCGGTGCACAACGGGGAGGCCTACGTGGCCGACGCGATCGAGAGCGTGCTGGCGCAGACGCACACTGCAATCGAGTGCGTGGTGATCGATGACGGCTCCACCGACGCCACTCGGGACGCCGTCGCCGCGTTCGGTGACGCCGTGACCTATGTGCGGCAAGCCCACAGCGGCGTGTCGGCGGCGCGCAACCGAGGCACAGCGCTGGCGCAGGGTGAGCTGGTGGCATTCCTCGACCACGACGACACCTGGCTTCCCGACAAGCTGGCGCTACAGGTCGAGGCGATGCAGACGGGGCGCCCGACGATGGTCATGTGCGCGATCGCGATGGTCGACGCCTCGGGCGCACGGCTGGGCACGAAGCGACTGCGGACCCGCTCCGATCTCGTCACGGGCATGATCCTGTTCGATGGGACGGAGACGGTGTCGTGCAGTTCAACTGGGCTCCTCAGCCGTCGGGAGCTGCTGGCCATGGGTGGTTTCGATCCCGCGCTGGCGATGTCGGCGGACTGGGACCTGCTGCTGAGAGTCCTGCTCGAGGGCAGGCTCGACTACGTCGACGAGCCGCTCGTGCTCTATCGCGTGCACGACTCCAATATGAGCCGCAGCGTGGGCGCGATGGGGCGCGACATGAACCACGCCTTTGCAAAGGCCTTCGCCCATCCGAAGCTGCCGGAAGTGTTGCGAGCCAAGCGACGGCTCGCCTACAGCCGTCTGTACCGCATGCTCTCGGGCACCTATCGCGACAGCGGTGAGCAGATGCAGGCGCTGCGGACGCTCACGATTGCCCTGCGATACCACCCGCGACTGGCCCTCGAGTTGATCCGCCGTCCTCCGCGAGGGCGACGAGCCCGGTGACCACGACTGCCGCGCTGAGGAGCGCCGCGAGGACGCGCCGGAGTCACCCGGCGCTGAACGTCCCGATCACGAATGTGCTGCGGGCCGCGCTGCGCGGTCTCGGACGTCAGTCGCCCTGGCGCGGCGTGAGCGCAGCCCGCCTACGCGAGCAGCCCGCCCACAGGAGCGCATCCCGCCTACGCGAGCGCCGACCGGAAGGCAGCGACGATCCTCTCCGCGTTGGCCTGCAGCGTGTAGCGGCGCAGCGCCTCCTCCGCACTGCTCTTGCCGATGCTCTCGCGCAGGTCCGGGTCCTCGACCAGCCGCTCCACGGCGGCAAGCCATTCGTGATCGTCTCGGGCGAGGAAGCCGGTGCTTCCGTCCTCGATCACGAGCGGGTTTGAGCCGAGCGGCGTCGCCACCGGCGGAATCCCGAGCGCCATGTACTGAATCAGCTTGAGGTAGAACTTGTGCGGCGTCCACGGTGTCAGCGGAAGCGGTAGCAGCCCGACCTCGAGACGCCTGAGATCCTGCACCTCGGTCTCGGCCATCCACGGGACCGCCTCGTGCGCGACCTCGGGCAGTCCGAAATCGCTCGCCCCGATGAACCTCAGCCGGACGTCGTCGCGCTCGCCCAAGGCCCGCAGTGGCCCTCGGATCACTTGCAGGTTGGCGGCCGTGCTCGGGCTGCCGGTCCAGCCCACGGACACGCTCCGCGGCGGGGACGGGCGCGGCTCCCAGCCGGTGTAGAGATCGCCGTCGACGACACTCGGAATCTCCCACACGTTCGCGTTGTGGCGCCTGGCGAACGCGCAGTTGCTCGGAGAATTGGCGATCACGGTGGCGCTGATACGGCAGAGCGTCTTGATCTTGCCGAAGCACTTGAGGTAGGACAAGAACCCGTTCGACGGGCTCCGGTAGGGGATGTAGAGCGGGTCGTCGAGCAGGTAGATGAGCGGCGTTCCGCGCCGGGCCACCCAGCGCTCGATCAGCGCGGGGCCGATCAGGGTCGCTTCGCGATTGACGAGCACGGCGTCGTGGTCCCGCGCGCGGAGGACCTCGGCCAGCAGGCCGGCGTACGACCGACCCATCTCGAGCGCCTTCTCGCGCGCTCGTCCGTCGAGATAGAGGATCTCGTGCAGGCGGTCGGACTCGAATACCACGTAGTCGAGCTCGATGTCCGCCGCGCGGAGCACGCGCTCCCATAGCTCGAAGCTCGAGCGTGGACCCGGGACGGTTCCGTAGGGATAGGGAGTGAGGACGAGGACGCGCATGCCGAGCCTGAAGACAAGCTAGTGGCTCGGCGTGGGCACTGGCGATCCGTGGGCACCGAGGTACGCTTCGCCGGCATGGGGCCGGCGCGACCAGCACGAGAAGCCGCCGGCCCTGACGCAGGAGCGGCGCGCGTGACCGTCGTGATCCCGGTCTGGGACGCGTACGCGGGAGAGGGTCTGCTGGAGGCGCTCGCCAGCGTTACGAGCCAGGACGTGTCCGCTGAGCTGATCGTCGTCGACAACGCGTCGGCGGTCGAGCTGCCCGCACTCGGAGACGTCGAGCTCGTGCGCCTCGAGGCACGACGCTCGACCGGCGCCGCACGGAACGCGGCGCTCGAGCGCCTTCGCACCCCGTACGTGGTGTTCCTCGACGCAGACGACCTGCTGCTCGACGGCGCTCTGACGGCGCTGATCGGCGGCCTCGACGCGGCTGAGCACCATTCGGCGTACGTGCTCTCGATCCTCGACGGCGTCACGGGGAAGCGGCACCGGTCGCCGCGACGGTTCGTGTGGGCACTGTGCCGGCTGCCCCGCCTTTTTGCCCTCGCGAACACCGTCTGGTCGCTGCTTCCGACCCAGGGGGCGACGATCATGCGGGTGGCCGACGTGCGTGCCTGCGGCGGCTACGGCGATCGCGATCACGGAGAGGATTGGGTGCTCGGGGTGTCGCTGGCGTTTCGCGGGAACGTCTCCTTCGAGCGGGTTCCGGGTCTCCTGTACCGGCGCCGGGAGGACTCGCCGGGGGCGGCGGCGCTCAGCCCGGTCGTGCTGCTCGACAACGCACGAGCAATCCGCGCGCGCGTTCGCGAGGATCCGGCGATTCCGCGCCGGGTCCGGTCGGCGCTACCCCTGATCGCCGTTGCTCAGTGGTGCGCCGCCCGCGTCGCGCATCCGCTGTACCGATCGTGCCGCGCGGTCATCACCGGCGCTCGCCCGGCACGATGAGGGCGGGTCCGCTTATTTGACGCCGTGACTTGCGTCGCGAACGGCTTGGGCGGCTCGAGCTATTCGGGTGGAGCCGGCGGACTCCGGGCGCGCCTCCGGCTTGGCGCGCTCGGGGGGCTCAGGCGGGTCGACGGTCGCGGGGGGCGGGCTTGTCTGCACCGCGGCGTGCACGTCGCCGGCGAGGGTCTCCGGCTCGACCGCGGATGTGTCTGGCAACGCGAGGTCCCCAGTGGACGATCGGGCCCCGTTCGGGCTCGGGGCCCCGTTCGGGCTCGGGGCTCCGTTCCGGCTCCCGATGCCATTCCGGCTCGCGGCTCCATTCCGGCTTGCGCCTCCATGCCGTCGCAGCCTCAGCCGCCGACCGAGGCGATGGCTGCCGCGGGTCTGCGCCTTGTAGTAGTAGCCGTAGCCACCGCCGACCCCGCCGCTCCCCGTCGCCACGACTCCCACCACCGACCCGTGAGCAGAGACGATTACCTTCTGCAGGCGGCGCACGGCCGCTCTGGAGCTGCGATTCATGCGCACGACCATCAGCACCCCTGAAGCGGCCTGCACGAGCGGCAGCGAGTCGCTGACGGCAAGTGCCGCCGCAGTGTCGATGATCACCAGATCGGCTTGGCCCTCGAGCTGGCGGAGCAGCGAGCTCATCTCCTCCGAGCTGATCAGAGCGGACGGGTTGAGAGGCGGAGGGCCGGCTTGGAGCACGAGCAAGGGCGCGCTTCCGGGGGCGTCCATTGGGTACTCGACCAGGACCTCAGAAAGCTGCCGCTCACCGGCGAGCACATCGGCGAGGCCCGCGGTCGGCTCGAGACCGAGCCGGGTGCCCACCTGCGGATGGCGCAGGTCGGCGTCGACGAGGATCGTCCGCTTGCCGGCGCGAGCAGTCGCCACGGCTAGCCCAGCCGCCACGGTCGTCTTCCCGTCGGCCATCAACGGGCTGATGATCGCGACGCTCGCGAGCGGCCGGTCGACGTTGAAGTAGGTCAGAGCCCCGCGAAGCATCTGGAAGGCCTCCTCTTCGCGCGGCGCGGTCAGGCGGTCAGCCGAGAAGGCACCGCGGGGTATCACGCCGAGCAGGGGCCAACCCGTCAGTGACTCGAGGTCGGCGGGCGTTCGTAGACGACGGTCGCTGCTTTCGGCCGCGAGGACCGCACCGAACGCGAGCAGCAGGGCGATGACGACGGCGAGCTCCACCGCCCGGCGCGTCTTCGGTCCAACGGGAGTCGCCGACGCGGCGGCTCGCTCGATGATCTGCGCGCCGGCCCCGGTTGCGCCGCGCAATGCTTTCAGCGCGGCGACCTGCTGCAGGAACGGAGCTCGGGCGGCCTGGTTGCTCTTCGAGATGACCGCGAGCTGCGCGAGCACCGCGCCGATCTGCTCATCGAGATTGTGGTTCTCCTGAGCGGTCTGATGACTTGCGAGCGCGGCGGCGAAGGCGTTGGCGATCGCTGCCGCGCGAGCGGGATCATGGTCTTGGGCCGTGATCGTGAGAAAGCCGGTGTTCGTGTTTGGCGACACGCTCACCTCTCCCAACAGGGAGCCAGGATCCGCCGGCGGCGGGTGCATGAAGGCGGCGGCCGCGTTGGCCACCGGCGTCGTCGTCACGAGCTGAGCGACGGCTAAGAGATTGTTGCTCACGATCGGCACGTCGAGGGACCCCGTATCGAGTGAAGAAGCCGTTACTTCGACGAGCGTGCTCGACTGGTAGACCTTTGGCTTGCCCCGTTCGAACAGGTATGCCCCGAGCGGAATCAGCACCAGGAAGGCGAGGAACAGAAGCTTCCAGCGCCACAGGATCCTCAAGTTGGCCCGCACATCCTGCTGACCCGTGGAGTCCGCGGCCATGCTCGTCACGTTCCTCGTTCGATCATCACGCCGGGAGAAGCACCGGATCGGACGAGTGCGGCGCGAGATCCTCTGCCGCGGATGCGAGTGCAGGACTGTCGGCTGTGTCTTGTCGTGCCTGCTCGCGCAGCACGGCCAACACGGCGGCCCCCAGCAGCACGATGTGCGACCGGTAACGGAAACCGGTGCCGGCGTTGCCGGCACTGAGCGAGTACGCGATCAGGAGGAAGAAGAGCGGATAGAGGAGGGGGGCCGTCTGCGACACGATGTGGCCTCTGGCGCGCCATGCGAAGCGAAAGAGAAAGAGAAGGCCAGCGAGCGCCACCATCGAGCCTAGCGCACCGAGTTGCTGGCTCGCGTCCTGCAATTGCCAGGGATACGGCTGGAAGACGAGATCAAATACTCGTTTAGGCAAGTTGGTGATAACTGCTCCACGGGTCGAGAAATCCACCTGCTCGTCCGCGAGATTGTCGGCGTTGGAACTACCGCCGGCGGTTGCCCCGGTGCTGTTGGCGGTCTGTGACTGCTGCAAGGTCTGCAGGCTCTTACTGGACGTGATCGTCAGCAACGTGGGGACGCTGAGAAATGCGACCAAGGCGACCGCGTACACGACCGGGGTCGACCGTCCCGGCCGGTCGAGTCGCCTAAGAGCGGAGTGCAGCAACAGCAGGACCGTCGCGCTGACCAAGAACCACCCGGCGTAGCTACGGGTCTCGATTCCGATGAATCCTCCAAGACCAGCGAGGAGGACACCGTTGAGGTCGAGGCGTTGCCAGATCTTCGTGCCTCCGAGCACGACGAGGCCGCTGGCCAGGACCATCAGCGGGTCCTTGTGCAGCTCGCTGTTGAAGAAGAGGTTCGACGGCTCGAGCGCGATCATCCACGCGCAGAAACGCGACGCGCGCCGTCCTGCGAGGTCGTAGACGGCCGCCAGGATCAGGACGAAGCCGAGCGTCGCGATGCCGATCTGGGTGACCCGCATCGCGGTGTCGCTCAGGTCGGCCAGCTTGATCTGAACCGCGAACACCACCGTCTGCAGCTGGTAGGGCCCGTGCGGGACAAATCCTCGACCCCAGGGGGTACCGGCGAGCACCCGGGCGAGGTCGAGAAAGGTGGTCTCGTCACCGCCCCGCAGCTGGCTCGACAGGCCGGTCGCGTTGATCGCCACCACGGCGATGAGCCGCAGGGTCACGCCGACGACGATCGGCAAACCAACGCCGAAGCCCTCGCGCCTGCGCCGCAGGCGTCTGACGGTGTACGCCAACGCGTAGGACACCGCGAGCACCGTGAGGATCAAGCCCTCGGCGCTCCGAAGGGTGGTGTCGGACATGGATTCCCAGGCTTCCGCGCCTAGTGGTGAGCGGGCTGCTCAATCAGTGAGCACGCTCGTGTCGGTACGCTCATCAGCCACAGTAGCGCGTCGGTCGGCAGCGCTCGATCCATCGTCTGTTGCGACGGCGACAGCGCTGCCAGTCGTCGTCTCTCCACGGCGGTGGCGGGGCGCCCCGCTACCGTTGTTACCGTGTCGCAACCGGAATCTTCAGAGCGGGCCTCGAAGCTGGTTACTACAGCCAGCCGGCTGGCGCTCGACGCCGGGACTGTGGAAGTGTTAAGCAGCTTTGAGCAGGTTGGTGCCGAAGCCCTGCTCTTGAAAGGCGCCTCGATCGCGCACTGGCTCTACACCGAAGGTGAGCCGCGCACCTACATCGATTGCGACCTGCTGATCGCCCCGAGAGGCGTTGTGGCAGCTGAGGAAGTGCTTAGCGCCTTGGGCTTCAGACGGCAGTTCGACGATCGCGAGATGCCGTCGTGGTGGCGCGAGCATGCCACCGCGTGGGTGCGCGACGGTGACGGGTTGACGGTCGACCTCCACCGGACGCTGCCCGGGGTCGGTGTGGATGACGAGGCGATGTGGCGGGCGCTGTCCGCGGAGAGAGATGTCGTGGTTGTCGCGGGGCGTCCCGTACTCACGCTCACGCTTCGGGGCCGAGCGCTGCACGTTGCGTTGCACGCCGCACAGCACGGTGCCGGCTGGGCGCGCCCGATGGCCGACCTGGAGCGTGCGCTGGCGGCGGGAGACGAAGATCTCTGGGCCGCAGCCGCGGCGCTGGCTGCGGAGCTCGACGCCGGCGACGCGTTTGCGGCGGGTCTGCGCCTGGCGCCTGCCGGAGCGCAGCTCGCGGTCCGGCTCCGGTTGCCGCCACCCCGGTCGGTCGACGCGGAGCTGCGCGCCGGCTCCCCACCGCCGCTCGCGCTCGGGTTCGAGCAGCTCGCGCGCGCCGATGGGACGCGGGCGCGCGCCGAGATCGTGTGGCGCAAGCTCGTGCCTCCTGCGAGCTTCGTGCGGCACTGGGATCCCGCCGGGGGGGATAGCCGGGTGGGTCTGGTCAGGGCCTACGTGCGACGGCCGCTGTGGATCATGCGCCGGGTGCCGCGGGGGCTGGAGGCGTGGTGGCGGGCGCGGCGGTCCTTGGGGGGTGGGGGAAGGAGCTGAGGCCTACTTGGCACAAAACAGCAACACACAGCTTCCCGAGCAGCAGGTATTCCCCACCAGCACACACCCCAGTCCACTCGCCGTGCACCCGGGTGGTACACATGTCTTGGTGCTGCCGGTGCCCTGGTAGCACGTGCCAGAGCAGCACGTGGCGTCGGTGCCCTTGGTTCCCGACCCGCTGGTGCCCGTGCACGTAGCGGTGTCCACCGTGCCGTTGACCTTGCACGAAGCCGCCGCGGCAGCGGACGCAACCACCACCGAATAGATCAGCGGGGCCGCAAACGCCGCCCCACCGACCTTGGCCAGCTTCACCCCGGCCTCCCGCCGCGAGTAGTCACGAACAGCCACGGGCCCCTCGTCGAGCAACCCACAGCGGCGCAGCTCACTGAGCGCCCGCTCCACCAACTCGGGCTCCAGTATCAACTCTCGGCTGATCTCCTGCGGCGAGCGCGTGCCGTCGCAGCACTCCCAGACCGAGGCCGCCGCGTGCGATAGGCAGTGCGCCGCGTGGCTCTCCTGGTCGTAGACGACGAGCTCATCGTCGACGCGTTCGGTCACGATGCCTGCGGTACGAGGCCGCGGTCGACCGTACATGTCTTCCTTCCGTGGGGTGTACTTAGCGCAAGGTCACACCTCGCCCTAGCCCGAAGGCTTGTTCCAGCGTACCGCAATCGATTGGCCGCTCTGGCGCGGCCCACCAGGCCCGCGGTGATCAACCGGCGTGAACGACGATCCCGCGTGGCTCGGATTGCGCCACGGCCGAGCGGATCAGCGCCTCGATCGCGGGCACGCCCTCGGCGGGCGCTCCGGCGATGACGCCGTTCGCGTCGATCAGCACGGCTGAGGGCGTGGCCCGAAGGGCGTAGGCGGTGAACGTCTCGTCCGCTTCCTGGGCCAGCACCCTGCTCAGTTCATTCTCCTGACACAGCCGTTCGATCTCCTCTGCCTCGCCCGAAAAGATGGCGGCCAGCGTGACGCTGTCCGTGAGCGACTCCTGCCAGCGCGCGAGTGCGGGCAGCATCTCGAGGCAGGGCCCGCAGCGTGTGCTGACGAACACGAACACGCTCGGCCTGGTGACACGCATGAGCTCGCTCAGCGATCCGGCTCCGCCGCGCACGGGGGTGAGCACGAAGTCGGGCGCCCGCGTCCCGCGGGCGAGTCCCGGCGTCGCCGTCGACGCGATCGAGCGCGCGAGGTCCCGCTCGAGGCGGCGCCGGTCGCTCCACAGCTGGGCGACTGCGAGCGCGAATGCGGCCGCGAGGATCGATGTCGCCACGAGTGCGAGCTGCGTGCCGTTGAGGCTTCCGACCCCTCTGTTGACCGACGGCCCGCTGCCCTGGATCAGGACGAACACCGCTGCGGCCGCGAACACGGCATTGCGGATCAGCGTCGAGCGCCCGGCGGGCTCGGAATGGATCTGACCGAAGCAATGACAGTCGGGCGCGCGTCCCTGCGACATCGCGTGAGCGATACCGGCGATCAAGACGGTCAGCAGCAGGACTGCGGCCGCAGCGCCCCACCGGGCCGAGGGGCGAATCAAGAGAGCGACCCCCACTGTGAGCTCGGCGACGGGCAGTGCGACTGCGCCCAGGCGGGCGGCGCGCCCGGGCACCCCGAACTCCTCGAGTGCCTGTCGCGCACCAGTGAGATCGAAGAACTTGCCGAAGGCGGCAACGAGGAAGACGGCAGCTAACAGGCAGCGGATGATCAGTAGCAGCGCATCCATGCTCCAATCATAGGATCGGGGTGCGCTGGATCGGCGCCGGGCACATCTATCATCGCTCGCCGATGCGACGGTGGAAGCGGCAATCGCCGCGGTCGGTGGTGTGCGACACGTTCGGCGTGCAGGTGGAGGTGGCCCTCGACGACATCGAGTTGCGCCAGCGGGTGGAGGAGATTCTTCCTCCCGGCTGGATACCGTCCGAGGCGACGGAAACCACTGGACGCTTCGGGTTGCACGAGACGGGCGCTGACAGCTACGAGGTCACCGTGGACGGCGTGCCGTGGCTCGAGCACGCCACGCTCGACGTGGCGCTCGGCATGCTCGACGCCCAGATCCGCATCTTCGTCGCCGCCAGAGCACGCGACCGTATCTTCGTGCACGCGGGGGTGGTGGCTCGGGACGGGATGGCCCTCGTGATCCCGGGTGAGAGCTTCTCGGGTAAGACCACGCTGGTGAGGGCACTGGTGGAACTAGGCGCGACCTATTACTCCGACGAGTACGCCGTGTTGGACGATGAGGGCCGGGTCCATCCCTATCCGAGACGCCTCTCGATCCGCGGGGACGACGGAAGCGCGACGGAGGAACGACACGTCGGTGAGCTCGGCGGTGTCGTGGCCGCGGTCCGAGCGGAGCTTGCGGCCGTCGTCGTCACCCGTTACCGACCTGGCGCCGAGTGGCAACCAAAACGCGTGTCGAGCGGGCAGGGAGTGCTGGCGCTGCTCGCCAACACGGTCCCTGCTCACGAGCGCCCGCAGGAGTCACTGCGGGCCGTCAGCCGTGCGGTCGCCGGGGCGATCGTGCTCGACGGCGATCGCGGGGAGGCCGGTCCCGCTGCGGAGTCCATGCTCGATGCTCTGGCCGCCCACTCACCCTGACTCGGCTCATCGGCCCGCGCTCACGCCGAGGCTTGACCTGTCCCGCGGATCGAGCAGGATGGCGTGCCGGTACGCCGCGGCCGCTGCCCCGCGGTCGCCGTGCCGCACTTCGAGGTCTCCGAGCAGCGCCCACGACACCCAGTCCTGCGGGCCGTGCGCGATCGCATGCACGAGCGCCGCGCGGGCGTCCGGATACAGGTGGAGGCGCGCGAGAGCGGCGGCGCGAACGTAGTAGGCGTCGACGCTGTCGCCTTCGAGCGCGAGCGCGTCGTTCGTTTGCGCGAGCGCTGCGATCGGGTCGTGTGCGAGGAGCGCGATCGCCTCAGAGCGATGGTGGTCGGCCAGCATCATGCGTGTGGTGAACAGGGCCGCCACCGCGATCGCCGCGGCGGCGCCGAGCAGGACGGCCGACCGACGGAGCGCGGTCGGCGCCAGGAGGGCCGCGGCCGGCGCCCGAACCCCGGCGGCCGACGCCCGGACCGGGTCGGCGGCGCCACCCTCAGCCCCCCGGGCAGGCCCGTCACCGTCACCGTCACCGCCCTCACCCCCGCCGCCCCCCGGCACGCACACCAGAGCCGCGGCCGCCGCGAGCGCCAGCGCTGTGAGCGTGGGAATCAGATGCATCCAGTCGACGCTCGTCTGGCCGAGCCAGGAGAGGAACATCCCGCCGGCGCCCACCGCGACCAGCCGCTCGGTCCCCGGGGCCTTGGCCCGCCGGCTCCAGCGCCAGAGTCCCCACAGCGGGCCCGCGAGGAACAGGACGAGGGCCAGCCCGCCAACGATGCCGAGCTCAGCCAGCGTCTGAAGCTCGAGCGAGTGGGGCTGGGTGATGTCCTCCGTGGTTCGCCGATCGCGGTAGTAGCCGACGGTGTAGTTGCCGGCGCCGACGCCGCGCACGGGCGCGTGCTCGAACTCCAGCCACGCCACGCGCCAGTAGTCGTAGCGGTTGCCGCCGCCGGAGAACAGCCGGAAGGACGCGGGCGACGGCGACAGTTTGACGAAGGCGTCGTACTCCGTGCGGACCCGATGCGTGATGTGGCCGGCGTTCGCTGCGGCGACTGCCGCGCCCGCCAGCGCGAGCGCGATCAGGCCGGCGGAGGAGGCGTTCGTGAGCCGGCGGCTCCACTCCCCACCCCGGGAGCGAATCAAGGCTGAGCCGCCGAGGAGCAGCGCCCAGACACAGCTGGCGCCGACGCCCGCGAGCAGCGTCGCGAGGGCTGCGTGGTGGATGTTGTGCACGCTCGCGGCGCCGCTCGCACCTGGATGCTGGAAGAGCGGCGAGATCGAGCTCGACGCGACCGCGACGCCCGACGACACCGCCACGAGTACCCACAGGCGCGGCCGCCTGCCGGGAACCAGCGCGAGCAGCAGCAGTCCGGACACAACCAATGCCAGCAGCGAGCCGCGCCTCTGGGACGCCAACAGCAGCCCACCGAGCACCGTGGCGCCGCCGATCGCGAGCACCGAGGGCAGCCTCCTGCGCGTATCCTGCGCGATCGCGACCAGCGGCCAGAAGCCGAGCAACAGCAGGTTCGCCTGGCCGTTGGCGTAACCGATCGGGCTGTTCAAGTTCGTGCCCAGGAACAGCTGTTGAGCGCTTGGGAGCAGCATCCGCACGAGCACGTACCCCGCGATCGCCAGCGCGCCGGCGCTGCATGCGCCGACGAGGACGAGCGCGACCCGTCGCCGGGGGCCGACGAGCAGCACGAGCGTGGTCATGACCGCCGCGTACAGGGCCCAGCGGTTCGCCGCCACGAGCGCGAGGTCGGCGCGGTCAGACCAGCCCTGCGAGATCAGCGACCACAGCCACAGGCCGGCGAGGCCGCTCACGGCCGCGAGCGCGGCGACGGACGGTCGCTCGCGCGCGGCGATCACGAACGCCAGCGCCGCGGCCAGGAAGCCGAGGCTCGCCGGGCTCCAGAGCGCGCTGTCGTAGAACCCCGACCAGAAGGCACTCAAGCCGAAGAGCAGTCCGCACAGAGCTGCGAGCCCGCAGCGAGCACGCTGCCCGTTCGGCCACGGACGGGTCGCAGACATGGCGCGCGAAAGTATCGCGCCGGGTCCGGGCGCTACGACCGGGCGCTACGACCGTCGCGCCCGGACATCGCGCCGAGACACCGCGCCGAGACACCGCGCCGGAACCTGGCGCTCCGAGCGGCGCGCGCGAACCGACGCTTCCCGGGGCCGGCAGCCAGCCTCGCTAGATTGCATGGAGTGCGACATCGCCGCTCCTCAGCGTCGCTGGTGGCTGCGATCGTATCTGTCGGCGCGGCGGTCCTCATGGCCCGGCCGGCGCTCGCACTCGAACCGGGCGTCCACGTCAGTCCGAGTAGCCCCGCGGGGATCGAGTACGCCTTTCCCTTGGGCAGCACCCGCGGGGAGCTGAGCGGGACGCCGCCGAGCTCATCCGTCAGCTCGACCTACTCGGCCCCGCTGTTCGGGGTCGGCATCACGCCAGGCGTCGTCCGCGGTCGCACACCGGCGCGGCCCAAGCAAGCACTGTCCGGTGCTGCCGGGAGAGCGCGCGAGCTCGAGGCGACGGTCCACGCAGGGTCGCTCGGAGACCTCGTCCTCCTCTTCGTCGGCGGCGTCCTCCTCGCAGGGGTGCTCGGCGGCGTCCTCCTTTCAGGGGTGCTCGGCGGCTCGCTCGGACCGATGCTCCGGCGGCGCACAGTTGACTAGCCCACCGGCGGCGACCCAGAAGCTCGCCGCCGGCCTGCTTGCGCTCGTCGCGACGTCTGTCGCGGCCGCCGCACTGGCCGCTGCCCCGGCCGCGGGCCATTTCTCGGCCCGCAAAGCGATCTGGGGCCCTGCGGTCCATGGCAGGAAATCGCTCTGGCCGACCTACCACACGCTTGGCATAGGCATCTACGAGGACACCCTCGACTGGAGCTTCGTCGCGGCACGGCGTCCGCACGATCCGACGAATCCACGCGATCCCGCCTATCTCTGGCCGGCCGAGGTGACGAAGGCGGTCGCCGAGGCGAAGCGCTATCACATCCGTGTCGCGCTGATGCTGACCCGCGCGCCGCGGTGGGCGAACGGCAGGCGACGGAGCCAGTGGGCGCCGCTGCATGCGAGCGAATTCGCCGACTTCGCGATCGCGGCCGCCCGGCGCTACCCGAGCGTGCACCTGTGGATGATCTGGGGCGAGCCGACACGCGCGGCGGCCTTCGAGCCGCTGGCGACGGTCCGCCCCGGCGCCAAGCTCACCCCCGCGCAGGCACGGGGACCGCACATCTACGCCCGCATCCTGAACGCCGCCTACCATGCGCTGAAATCGGTCAGCCGAAAGAACCTCGTGATCGGGGGCATGACGTTCACGGGCGGGAACATCGATACCCAGCAGTGGATCGAGAACCTCCTGCTCCCCGACGGTAAGCCGCCGCCCCTCGACCTCTACGGACACAATCCGTTCAGCTATCGCGAGCCAAACCTCGCCAACCCTCCGTCCCCGGACGGCCAAGTCGACTTCTCTGATCTGGGCCGGTTGGCCGGCCTCGTCGATCACTACCTCGGACGGGGGCGCCGCATCCCGCTGTTCCTCTCCGAGTGGACGATCCCGACCAGGCCCGACCACGAGTTCCGGTACTGGGTCGACCCGGCGCTGCAGGCGACCTGGATCGACTCCGCCTTCTCGATCGTCGAGCACTGGTCGCAGATCTACGCGCTCGGTTGGATCCACCTCTACGACAATCCTCCAGAAACCTACGGCGGCCTGCTCACGGCGCGGGGTCAGCCCAAGCCGGGCTTCTTCGCGTTCGAGAGCGGCTGATCGACTCGGCGCGCTGGGCGGAGACGGGGATGACACCCCGGAGCTAAATCGCTGATTCAGCGACGCGTGGCGGCGACCAGAGCTGCTCGATGCTCCGAAGCGCTCGGGTCGTGGAGCGTGCCAGTGGTGGGAGCCGCGGGAGGCCACAGTCGGTCTCCCACCCCGGCGAGAATGTCGTCGATCGTCCCAGGCCGTACCGGCTTTGAGAAGAGATATCCCTGGCAGTGCGTACAGCCCATCCGCATGAGCGACTCTGCTTGCTCGCGGGTCTCGACGCCTTCGGCGATGACCGCGACGTGCAAGCCCCGCGCCATCGCGATTATCGCCTCGACGATCGACGCGTCCGGTGCCGGCCCGATCAGGTCGTTGACGAAGCTGCGGTCGATCTTGAGCGTGTCGATCGGGAATCGCTTGACATAGGCAAGGGAGGAGTAGCCGGTGCCGAAGTCGTCAAGCGCGACGCTGACACCGAGCTCCTTGAGGGCCTTGAAGCGTTCGATGTTCCGCTCACTCGGGTCCATGAGCACCGACTCGGTGACCTCGAGCTGGAGCAGGGTGGGATCGACGCCGCTGTCGGCAATCGCCTCGCGAACCATGTCCAAGAGCGTTCGATGCGTGACCTGACGAGTGGACAGGTTCACGGCCACCGGAAGCCGGCGCCCGGGGTTGTGATCTCGCCAGAGGACGGCTTGTCGGGACGCCTCCCGCAGTGTCCACCGGCCGAGCGGGATGATCAGTCCTGTCCGCTCGGCTGCCGGAATGAACTCGTCCGGTTCGAGCAGGCCGAGCCGGGGATGGCGCCAGCGAACGAGCGCCTCCACTGAGTCGATCTCCCCCTCGGGCAGCACGACCACAGGTTGGTACACGAGCTGCAGCTCGTCGCGTTCGATCGCTGAACGGAGCTCGGTCTCGATACGCAGCTGACGGCCGGCCTTCAGGCGCATACCCTCGTCGTAGATCTCGTAGCGGTCCCGGCCACCCTGCTTGGCGCGGTACATCGCCTCGTCCGCGTCGGCGATGACGTCCTCGGGATCGCGACCGACGGCGTATGTGAGCGCGACTCCGACCGAGACCGAAACGGTCTGCTGGCTGCCGGCGATCTCGAACGGGCGGCCGAGCTCGTCGATGAGACGCCGGGCGATGTCGGCGGCGTGTCGCTGGTCTCTGAGGTCTTCGCAGATGAGCACGAACTCGTCGCCGCCGAAGCGCGCGACGGTGTCAACGACGCGGCGGTGCGCCTCCAGTCGCGCACCCAGCTCCGACAGCAGCGCGTCCCCAGCCGCATGGCCCAATGAATCGTTGACAGACTTGAAGTGGTCGATGTCGAGGAACATCACAGCGACGATCAAGCCTCGGCGCGTGGACCGTTCGATCGCCCGCCCGAGACAGTCGACGAACTGGCGCCTGTTCGGAAGGCCGGTGAGCACGTCGTGCATCGCGCGGTGGCGCATGTCCTGCGCGTGGCGCTCGTGCTCGGTGGCGCTCGCGAACAGATTGGCGATGGCCCGCAGCGTATCGACCTCGTCCACTCGAATCTCGTGCGGCTGTCGCCAATTGACGACCATTGCGCCAAACTCTCGGTCTCGCTCGATGATCTCGACGGCGAGCGTGGCGCGTGCGCGAGCGTCGCACAACAGTGCCGGACGCGCGGGCCCGTGGAGGTCCCAGTCGGGTACGACGAGCTTGCGGTCGGCGTCCATGATCAACGGCTCGAGTCGCGGCGTCTCGAGGCTCGCGCCATCTGCTTGGTTAGCCAGGCCGTGGCTCGCCCGGATGCGAACCGCCGATCGCGCGTCGTCGTACTCCGAGATCACGACGCTGTCGGCCTCGAGCGCCGCCCGGGCCACCTCGGCGATCTCCACCATCAGGTCCTCCAGATCGCCGATCTGCATCGCGTGTACCCCAAGCCTGGCGACAGCTGCCTGTCGGCTCGCTTGCCGCGCGAGCGCGGCGTTGGCCGAACGCAGGCCCTCGCGCGCTGCGTCCAGTGCCTCTGCCGCCCGCCCGGCCTCCTGCTGCACCTGGTTGAACGAGTCCGCCATCATGCCGAGCTCGTCGTGCTCGCGCACCTTGACGGGAATGACGACGGCTCCGGCCCGGGCACCGTCGAGATCTCCCCGGCTGAGTGCCTGCATCGCTCTGGTCAGCTCCGCCAGCGTGCCGCCGGCGAGCCGGGTGGCGCCGACCACGATCTCGTCGATCGCGTTGGAGACGATCCCGGGGAGCACCACCCCTACGGTCATCGTGACCAGTGCTACCACCACGAAGATGTCCTTGAGAACCGTGACCAGCACCAAGTCTCTCGAGGAGGCGTACGTGATCGCGATCCAGTAGCCGGCACCGTCGAGTAGGCCCACGGAGAGCATCGCCAGGGTCAGCCTGGCGTGCAGCGAGGAGGTGGATCGCCACGCCCCTCCTCCGCGTCCATCACGCCAGCTTCGCCAACCGAAGAGGCCGACGCTCGCGGAACATATGACCAGCGCCGCGATCATCGTCGGCAGCCCGAACTGCTCGAACCCGAGCACGACCACGGTCAGCCAGCCGATGGCCGCAGCGACCCCGAGGCCGATGGTGCCGCGAGGCGCTCTGTACGGACGCTCGCGCTCGGGCTCGTTGCGGCGCAGCAGCCACACGGCGAGGCTCGGCATCGCGATGCTCGTCAGGTAGGCGAGGTTGGCCGTCGCGAGCACCCACGTCGGGTACCCCACCGAGAGCAGCACGATCGCGGTCCCCGCGGTCAGCGTGGTCGTCACCCACGGCACGTCGAATCGGTTGCGCCCGCTCCAGGATGCCGGGACCAGGCCGTCGTCGGCCAGCTGCGAGAGGCTTCGCGAAGCACCCGCAAGCGGTTGCAAGGTGCCGTTGAACATGCTCAGGACGATGAACCAGACAGCGGCGCCCTTCGCCGCTGCGCCGAGCGCTGGCGCAAGCACCGGCCCGAGGATCGCGGCCAGATCTCCCTCGAGCGGCTTGGGCCCGAACGTTCCCAGCCAGATCACCGGCAGCACGACGAAGTAAATCGACGCCGTCCCCGCCGCCCGGTACATCGCTCGCGGCACGTTTCGGACAGGGTCGCGGGTCTCGCCGACGTGGCAGGCAGCGGCCTCGAACGCCGGTGCCGCGAAGCCGATCAAGAACAGGCCGGCCATGACGCCCGTGATCCCGCCGAAGACCCCGTGAAGCGGATTCTGCAGGTGGAAAGAGACCGCGCGATGCCAGTCGACGGCACCCGACAGCGCCGGGACCAGCGCGGACAGAATCGCCAACGTCGCCGATGCGCACGCGATCGGTATCGCCACGCGCGTCGCCCGGCGCAACCCGGTCAGGCTGATGACCATGAAGACGACCACGATGACGGCCGCCAGCAGGTGTACCGGCACACCGGGCAGGTACCACGAGTGCAGCGCCGCCGCCGCCACAAGCGCGGTCAGGCCGCAGACGGGAACCCAGCCGAGCCAGTAACAGACGCCGGTGACGTTGGCGAGCAGCGCAGAGTAGGGCCGAAACGCCTCGGCACAGGTCGCCGCGATCCCGCCGACCCGCTCGGGCCACATCACGACCAGCTCCGTCCACCCCGGCAACGCAGCCCAGCTGAGGAGCAGACCGCCGACCAGCAGCGGGACCGCCGCCGTGCCGACAACCGCCAACAGCGCCCCGATCAGGAGCAGGCTACGGTTCGACCCACCAATTGCCAGCGCAACCGTCCCGAGCCATCCAATCGTGCGCGGATGCTCGCGCGGGCCCGACGTTGTCATATAGGTTTGTCGACCGTTCGGCCAAGGAAACTGAATGCTCTTTGCCTCAACGATGCTCGGGTCGAACTGCACGCCACTCTGGCTCAAGATCTCAGCGGCGGCTTCCCTCACCGGCCAGGCTGATTTGTAGGGCCGCCGATGCGCGAACGCGTCGAATACGTCAGCGACCGCGACGAGACGACCCGTCAGCGGGATTGCGGCTCCCACGAGTCCGTTCGGATAGCCGTTGCCGTCCCAGCGCTCATGGTGTGAAAGCGCTATTTGCGTGGCGACCCGCAGGAGTCCGGATCGGCTGTTGGCCAGGATTCGTACGCTCCCAGCGGCCGCTGCGAGCGTCCCGACGGCGGCGGATCTTTGCCCTTCGCAGCCCCACTCGCCGCTGATATCCTTGTGTGTCCCGGAAAGACCGTGTCCGCCCCCCTGAGCACCACCACAACCTCATGCACCGCTCCACGCCGCCAGGGGCCGATGGCCTCTACGACCCCGCCTACGAGCATGACGCGTGTGGCATCGCGCTCGTGGCGAAGCTGCGCGGCGAGGCGACCCACGCGGTAGTCGAGAAGGCGCTCGACGCGCTCGAGAACCTCGAGCATCGTGGCGCCGAGGGGGCAGATCCGAGCACCGGAGACGGCGCCGGCATCCTCCTGCAGATTCCGGACACGTTCTTCCGCGCGGTCGCGGGGATCGAGCTTCCCGAGCGCGGCCTGTACGGCGTCGGCGTCTGCTACCTGCCGACCGACCCCGAGCGCCGGACCGAGCTCGAGGCGCTGATCGAGGAGACGATCGCCGCCGAGGGTCAGCGGGTACTGGACTGGCGCGAGGTCCCCGTGGACGAGCGCTACGTCGGGATGACCGCCGGGGCGGCGGCTCCGACGATCCGCCAGGTCCTGGTCGGGGCGGCGCACCAGATCGTCGATCAGGAGGCGTTCGAGCGCAAGCTCTACGTCATCCGCCGCGTGATCGAGCGTGCGGCCGGGCGCGACCTCGCGCTGCCGAGCTTCTCCTCGCGGACGATTGTCTACAAGGGGATGTTGACCGCTCCGCAGCTGCCTCACTACTTCCCTGACCTGCGCGACCCGCGGCTCGCGAGCCGGCTCGCGCTCGTCCATTCGCGCTTCAGCACGAACACCTTCCCGAGCTGGGCGCTCGCGCACCCGTACCGGATGATCGCCCACAACGGCGAGGTGAACACGCTGCGGGGGAACATCAACTGGATGCGGGCGCGCGAGTCGCAGCTCGCGTCCGAGCTCTTCGGCGAGGATCTCCACAAGGTCATCCCGGTCGTCACCGATGCCAACTCCGACTCGGGCACGTTCGACAACGTGCTCGAATTGCTCGTGCTCGGCGGGCGCTCGATCGCCCACGCGGTGATGATGATGGTGCCCGAGGCCTACCGCACGCGCCAGGACCTCCCGCCCGATGTGCGCGGCTTCTACGACTTCCACTCATGCCTGATGGAGCCGTGGGACGGGCCTGCCGCCGTCGTCTTCACCGACGGCACGCTGGCCGGCGCCGTGCTCGACCGTAACGGCCTGCGGCCGGGGCGCTGGGTCCAGGACAAGGACGGCTACGTTGTGCTCGCCTCCGAGACCGGAGTGACCGCGATCGCGCCCGAGCACATCGAGCGCAAGGGTCGCCTGCAACCGGGCCGGCTGTTCCTGCTCGACCTCGAGGCGGGCCGGATCGTCGAAGACGAGGAGATCAAGCGCCGGATCGCGAGCCAGCAGCCCTACGGCGAGTGGTACGAGCGCTCGGTCGTCCACATCGCCGACCTCCCCGAGCGCGAGCCGACGACGCCGCGGATCGAGCCGCTGCGGTCGCGGCAGCTCGCGTTCGGCTACTCCCAGGAGGACCTCAAGCTGACGATCGCGCCGATGGCGACGAAGAGCGAGGAGTCGCTCGCGAGCATGGGCAACGACTCCGCGCTCGCGGTGCTCTCAGACCGTCAGCCGCCGCTGTTCTCCTACTTCAAGCAGCTCTTCGCCCAGGTCACGAACCCGCCGATCGACTCGATCCGCGAGAACATCGTGATGAGCCTCGCGACCGGGATCGGCGCCGAGGTCAACCTGCTGTCCGAGACGCCCGCCCACGCCCATCAGCTGGTGATGGATCAGCCGATCCTTCGCAACCGAGAGCTCGAGAAGCTCCGTCAGGTCTCGCACGAGATCTTCCACGCCGCGACGATCGACATCACGTGGCCGGTCGAGCAGGGCCCCGACGGGTTGGAGGCCCGCCTGCAGGCGGTCTGCGACGAGGCCGACAACTACGTCGAGCACGGGGCGAACATCCTCATCCTGTCGGACCGCAACCTCGGTCCCGAGCGTGTCGCGATCCCGTCGCTGCTGGCGGTCGCGGCGACGCATCACCACCTCGTGCGCCACGGTACCCGGCTGCGCACCGGACTCGTGCTCGAGTCGGGCGAGCCGCGAGACATCCACCACATGGCGACACTGATCGGCTACGGCGCGGCGGCGATCAACCCCTACCTGATGTTCGAGTCGCTCGAAGAACTGGCCGAGCGCTCGCTGCTCCCCGTCGACCTCGACATCGAGGAGGCCGAGAAGCGGATCGTCAGGGCGATCGGCAAGGGCCTGCTGAAGACGATCTCGAAGATGGGCATCTCGACGATCCAGTCATATTGCGGCGCGCAGATCTTCGAGGCGGTCGGGCTCGAGCCGGGGCTGATCGCCACGCACTTCACCGGCACCGCCTCGCGCATCGGCGGGATCGGGATGGACGTGCTCTCGACCGAGGCGCTCGAGCGCCACTTCCGCGCCTACCCGCGCGTCGACCGCGAAGTCCTCCCCGTCGGCGGCGTCCTGCAGTGGCGTCGCGACGGCGAGGTGCACATCTGGAACCCGGACACGATCGCCAAGGTCCAGCACTCGGTCCGCGGTCAGAACGGCGACCCCGTCACCACCTACGAGGACTTCGCACGCATGGTCAACGAGGATGCGGCGAGGAAGGCGTCGCTGCGCGGCCTGATGAAGCTGCGCACAGTCGACCGGCCGCTGCCGCTGGAGGAGGTCGAGCCGGCGACCGAGATCGTCAAGCGCTTCACGACCGGCGCGATGAGCCTCGGCGCGCTCTCGCGCGAGGCCCACGAGACGCTCGCCCAGGCGATGAACAGCCTCGGCGCGAAGTCGAATACGGGCGAGGGCGGCGAGGACCCGGACCGCTTCCTCGACGATCGCCGCTCGGCGATCAAGCAGGTCGCGTCGGGCCGCTTCGGCGTCACCGTCCACTACCTCGTCAACGCCGACCAGATCCAGATCAAGATGGCGCAGGGGGCCAAGCCCGGCGAGGGCGGGCAGCTCCCGGGACACAAGGTCGACGACTACATCGCGCGGATCCGCAGCTCGACCCCCGGGGTGGGGCTGATCTCGCCGCCGCCGCACCACGACATCTATTCGATCGAGGATCTCAAGCAGCTGATCTACGACCTGCGCTGCGCCAACCCGCGGGCGTCGGTGTCGGTCAAGCTCGTCGCCGAGGTCGGCGTCGGGACGGTCGCCGCCGGCGTCGCCAAGGCCAACGCCGATCACGTCACGATCTCCGGCCACGACGGCGGCACCGGCGCATCGCCGCAGTCGTCGGTCCAGTACGCCGGCGTGCCCTGGGAGATCGGCCTCGCGGAGACTCAGCAGACGCTGCTCCTCAACGACCTGCGCTCGCGGATCACCGTCGAGGTCGACGGCCAGATCAAGACCGGCCGCGATGTCGTAATCGGCGCCCTGCTCGGCGCCGACGAGTTCGGCTTCTCGACCGCCCCCCTGATCGCAATGGGCTGCATCATGATGCGCGTCTGCCATCTCAACACGTGCCCGGTCGGCATCGCGACCCAGGACCCGAAGCTCCGCGAGCGCTTCCGCGGTACACCCGAGCACGTGATCAACTACCTGATCCTCGTCGCCGAGGAGGTCCGCGGGCTGATGTCCTCGCTCGGCGTTCGGCGCTTCGAGGACATGATCGGGCGCACGAGCCTGCTCGAGATGGACGGGGCGATCGACCACTGGAAGGCTCGCGGGATCGACCTATCGATGGTCCTGAGCACCCCCGACCTGCCGCCGGGTGCGCCCCGCCGGCGCACGCGTGACCAGATTCCGGTGCTCGACGACGCGCTCGATTGGGAGCTCGTGCGGGCAGCGACGCCGGCGATCGACGGCGGCGAGCCGGTCGCGTTCGGTCCGGTCACCGTACGCAACGTCAACCGCACCGTGGGCGGGATCCTCTCCGGTGAGATCGCCCGACGGCACGGGGTAGAGGGCCTGCCCGAAGGAACGATCGAGATCGCCTTCCACGGCTCCGCCGGTCAGAGCTTCGGCGCCTGGCTCGCGCCCGGGGTCACTTTCTCACTGAAGGGGGAGACGAACGATTACACCGGCAAGGGCCTCTCGGGCGGCGTCATCTCGGTTCGCCCGCCCGAGTCGGCGGGGTTCCGCGCCGAGGAGAACGTGATCGTCGGCAACACCGTCCTCTACGGTGCGACCGCCGGCCGCGCGTTCATCCGTGGACTCGCCGGCGAGCGCTTCGCGGTACGCAATTCAGGCGCCGACGCCGTCGTCGAGGGCGTCGGAGACCACGGCTGCGAATACATGACCGGCGGTCGCGTCGCGGTGCTCGGTCCGACCGGGCGCAATTTCGCCGCCGGTATGAGCGGAGGCGTGGCGTACATATACGACCCCGGCGGCGACTTCGAGAGGCGTTGCAACCTCGAGCTGGTGGATCTCGAGGAGCTCTGCGAGGAGGACGATTTCGAGCTGAGGTCGCTGATCGCCGAGCACCGCCAGCGGACCGGCTCACTTGTCGCCCGGAATCTCCTCGCCGACTGGGAGAACGCAGTGACGGACTTCGTCAAGGTGATGCCACGTGACTACGCGCGCGTGCTGGCCGAGCGCGCGGCGGCGCGGGCGGAAGCTGTCGCCTAGTCATGGGCGAGCTCGGCGCGTTCCTGAAGATCCACCGGGTCGGCTTTGACAAGCGCGACCCGCGGCGCCGTGTCCATGACTACAAGCAGTATTTCTCGCTCCAGCCCGAGGAGGAGCTTCGCCGCCAGGGTGCGCGGTGCATGGACTGCGGCGTGCCGTTCTGCCACGAGGGCTGTCCGCTCGGGAACCTGATACCCGACTGGAACGACCTCGTCTATCGAGACAAGTGGCGCGAGGCGATCGACCAGCTCCACGCCACCAACAACTTCCCCGAGTTCACCGGACGCATCTGTCCGGCTCCGTGCGAGTCCGCGTGCGTGCTCGCGATCAACGACGACCCGGTGACGATCGAGCAGATCGAGCTCGCGATCGTCGAGCGCGCGTTCGACGAGGGCTGGGTCACCCCCGCGGTGCCCGACCGCCGCACCGGCCGCAAGGTCGCCGTCATCGGTGCGGGACCGGCGGGACTCGCGGTGGCCGCCGAGCTCAACCAGTGCGGCCACAATGTGACCGTCTACGAACGCGACGAGGCCCCAGGGGGACTGATGCGCTTCGGCGTCCCCGACGCGAAGCTCGAGAAGGCGATCATCGACCGCCGCGTCGCGCTCCTCGAGCAGGAGGGGATCGAGTTCGTCTACAACGCCGACATCGGCTCGGCCGAGCTCCCCACCGAGCGCCTGCGCGAGGAATTCAACGCGATCGTGATCTCGATCGGCTGCCGGGTGCATCGCGATGTGGCGGAGGTTCCGAACCGCGACCTCGCCGGAATCCACTTCGCGATGGACTACCTCTACCAGCGCAACCGCTGGGTCGCCGCCCAGGAGGGCCGGCCCGCGCGTCCACCTGAGCCCGGCCGGGAGATCACGGCCGCCGGCAAGCGGGTGCTCGTGGTCGGCGGCGGCGACACCGGGATGGACTGCATCTCCAACGCCCGGCGCGAAGGCGCGAAGAGCACCATCATGCTCGACGTCTACCAGGCGCTGGCTCCGGACGGGCGCGACAAGCTGCATCCCTGGCCGCTCCCGCCCAAGCGGACGCTGAACACGTATGCGCTCGATGAGGGCGGCACGCGCAAGTGGGGTACCGAGGTCACGGGTTTCATGGGCAAGGACGGCCATGTCACGAACGTCTTCGCGCGCCAGGTGACGGGCACGACCTCGCGCGATCTGACGCCGGTTCCAGGGAGCGAGTTCGTGCTCGGAGCCGATCTCGTCCTGATCGCGATCGGCTTCTCGCACCCCGAGTACGAAGGCCCCCTCGAGCAGCTCGGCCTCGAGCTCGACAAGCGCGGCAACGTCTCGACTCAGATGACCTATCGCACCTCCGCGTCCGGCGTCTACGCGTGCGGCGACGCTCGGATCGGCCAGTCCCTGATCGTGACCGCGATCGCGGAGGGACGCAAGTGCGCTCGCGTCGTCAACCAGGATCTCGGCGGCAGCCCGATGGACGCCGACCGCGAGATGCTCGCCGTCGGGGCGTGGAGCGGCGAGGTCGATCGGACCCTCCGGCACGAAGCCGAAGCCGCCGGGAACGTTCGGCCCGGGGACGAGTTCTTCACGGGCCCGGGCGCGCGCGGCGATTGAACCGCGATTATGTATAGCTGACCGGCGGAAACCTGTGCGATCGCGGACTTGGACGGAGGATTTTCACGCTTGTCGCGGGGGCATGATACTTTTAAAAATTGCCGGGTGTCGAAGACAGTAAGGCACGTTAGGGGCAGCAAGGTTTAGTCCAAACCTGGGACGGGGAAACTCGCCCCTGTCGGTCAGGGAACTGCGCCCCCACTTCCCTGGCTCTGCCGGGGGGCTCGGATGGATCCGAGCCCTCCGGTCTTTTTTCACTGCCGTGCCCGCGTCTCCGTGCGGCCGGTGTGGCAACGTGTGGCCATGGCGTCGGCAGCAACCACCCGGGCCGTCGGCGAGCACGCCGCTCACCACCACGCCTCGATCGGCGGGACGATCGATCAGCTTCTGCACTCGGCGGGAAAGTTCTTCTCGAGCCTCGCGTCGCTGCGACTGGTGCCCCTGCTGATCGGCCTCGTGTGTTACGCGCTGTATCTCGGGCTGCGCTCGCGCGCGCTGTTCAACGCTGTCAAGGCGGCGTACCCCGGCGAACGGGTGAGGTGGCGCGACGTGTGGGGCGGATACGTCGCGGGCTATGCGGTCAACAACGTCTTCCCCCTCGGCGGCGGGAACATCGTGCAGCTGTTTCTCACCCGCGTATCGATCGCCAATTCGAGCTATCCGGCACTCGCCTCCGCGCTCTCGACCGCTGTGCTGTTCGACTGGGCTGTCGGTGTGCTCGTGATGTGCTTCGCCTTCACCCGAGGGGTGTTTCCGAAGCCGCCGAGCTTCTCGCAGCTGCCCTCGTTCGACATCAGCTTCTTCGCCTCCAACCCGCGGTTCACGTTGTTCACCTTGACGGCGCTCACGATCGCCTTCCTGGTTGCGTTCGCGCTGCTGTCGGCGCGTGTGAAGGCCTTCTGGCAGCGGATCCGGCAGGGCCTGGCGATCCTCCGCGACCGGCCGCGCTACCGGCACGAGATGGTCACCTGGCAGGCGGCGAGCTGGGTCGCCCGCTTCGCGTCCTACTGGGCGCTGCTCGAGGCGTTCCACATCGGCGGCTCGGTGACCAACGCGCTGCTCGTGCTCGCCGTCCAAGTGATCGCCTCGGTGTTCCCGTTCACCCCCGGCGGCGCCGGCGTTCAGCAGGCATTGCTCACGACGATCTTCGCCCGCAATGCCGGCGCGTCCACCGTCGCGGCGTTCTCGGTCGGTCAACAGATCGCGACAGGGGTGCTCTCGACCGCCCTCGGATTCGCCGCGCTCGTGTTCATCTTCCGCTTCCGCAGCTTCCGCGAGGTGATCCGCCGCGGCAAGGAGCACCGCCGGGAGGAGGCGCGGGCCGATGATCTGCGGGGCGGCGACCTGCGGGCCGATGATCTGCGGGCTGATGACCTGCGGGCCGATGATCTGGCGCCCGACGAGGGCGCCATGAGCACCGGATAGGCGGAAGCTGACGTGGCCCGTCCGCGCGCCATGCCCCATATCGGCGATCCGGTCACCGTCGTGTTTCTCTCCGCCCGGATCCACGGCGTTGTGACCGCCGTCGATGAGCACGCGCGACGGGTGCTGGTGAGCACGACAGACGGCCAAGCGCTGGCGTTCGGGCTCAGCCGCGCCACGGGCACGTTCCTCGCGGATGGTCAGCAGTCCGGCGCGCGGCTGCTCTTCGGTGACTGACGCGGAGACTGAACCGTCAAGAAATGTCGACGAGCGCGGGGCGACCGATCGCGAAGCCTTGCGCGTAATCGACGCCGTATTCCTCGAGTAGGTCGAGGGTGGCTTGGGACTCGGCGCCTTCCGCGACCGTCTGCCGTCCGAACCCGCGCGCGAGACTGACGATCGCTTTGACGACGTGCTGATTTTGGGAGTTCTCGATCAGGTCGCGGACGAACTGGATGTCGATCTTCAGGAGCGTGATCGGTAGTGACTTGAGGTAGCCGAAGCCACCGTATCCGGTACCGAAATCGTCGAGCGCGATCTCGCAGCCGAGCGCTGAGAGCTCGTGCACGAACGACTCTGCGACAGACTCATCGTTGGCGAGCGCGGTCTCCGTGATCTCGCATACGAGCAAGGCCGGATCGGCTCCCGTGTCGCGGAGCCCGCGGACGAGATCGTGGATCACATCGCGCGATCCGAGCGACTTGCCGGAGATGTTGAAGTGAACCTTCAGACCACGCGCCGCCAGCTTGATGGCCTGTCCGAGGACCCACCGGTCGATGACTTCGATCAGACCGTATTGCTCGGCGGCGGGGAGGAACTTCCCGGGCGCGATGATCGCGCCGTCGCGGTCGACCATCCGCAGCAGCAGCTCGTGCATCACGACCTCGCGGCTGTGGAGGTCGATGATCGGCTGGGCGTGCAGGACAAGGCGGTCCTCATCCAGGGCGTCTCTGATGCGACCCACCCAGTTGAGGTCCTCGCGCTCGCGCTCGCGCCGGTGCTCCGCGGCCCGGCGATCGGTGGCATCATCGAATACGACCACGAGGCCCTGGACCTGCGCGTCGATCGTGATCGGCGCGGCGCTGTAGGAGACCGGCAGCAGCCGGCCGTCACGGCGGGTGAGCGTATCGTCCTCGACGCGGATGGTGCTACCTGTCTCCAGCGCGGCCAGCAATGGGCAATCCGCTGCGGGGTAGGGCGAGCGGTCCTCGTGCTGGTAGTGGAGCGTGTCGTGGATCGAGCGCTCGCCGAGCTCGTCCTTGGTCCAGCCGAGGAGCTTCTCCGCGGCCTGGTTCATGTAGGTGACGCGCCCGTCGCCGCTCATCGCGATCACGCCCTCGGTGATGCTGTCGGTCAGCGCAGCGAGGAAACGTTCGGTCGACCGCAACTCCAGCGTCTGAGCCTTCGATGCGCTGATGTCGGAGAGAATCGCCAGCGTGCCCGTGTGATGACGATGCAGATCTGTCAGTGGCGTGTGCGATACCCGCGTCCAGCACTGCTTACCGTCCTTGCGCAAGAAGCACTGTTCGACCACCCCAGAGCGCCCTTCGCTGCGCGTGACCTCGAGCTCTTGCTGAGTGATAGTTCGCCACTCGGGGCTCATGAACTCAGAGAGCTTGCGCCCGATCATCTCCGCGGGGTGATAGCCGAGCATCTCCGCCATTCTTGGGTTGACGTAGTCGGTGCGGTCCGCGGCGTCGAGACGCCATACGCCGTCGGGAGTCATGTCGAGAATCTCGCGATAGCGCGCCTCGCTCTCCGCTCGCTCGCGCGTGGCCCGCGCTCGCTCGGTGATATCGCGCGTGATCGTCGTCACGCCGTTCTCGTGGCCCGCGGCGTCAATCTGTACGAATGCGGTGATCGCGACGTCGATCCGGGTCCCGTCCTTGTGCAGCCGCTGCGTCTCATAGCGGTGCACGGTCCCGCCGGCCACCGTCTGCTGGCGTAGTCCGCGGCTCTCGGGTGTCGCATCGGGCGGAATCAGGACGTCGCTTGACACGCCGAGAATCTCGTCTGAGCTGTATCCGTAGATCGCTTCTGCGCCGCTGTTCCAGCTCGTGACCCGGAGTTCGGCGTCGAGCGAGACGATCGCGTCGTCCGACGAGCGCACGATCTCGGCGAGTCGGGCTTGTTCGGCCGCGGCGCGATCGCGTCGGGTCACGTCCCGCCAGGTGAGAACGAGCAGGTCTCCCGTGCTGAGGGCGCGCACATCGAAGAAGCGTTGATCGAGCTCTCCGCCCCGCCTGCTCGGTTGGGCGAAATCGTCGAGCGCCAAGGGCTCACTGGTCTCGATCACCTTTACGTACGCGTTGAACAGGCCTACAGGAGCCAGCTGTGTCGACCGTTCGAGCATGCGCATGCCGACCAGCTCCTCGCGCGCGAGGACGTTCGCCTCGCACGCGGCATCGTTCGCGTACTCGTAGAAGAAATCGACGATCTGAGCCCCGTCGCGTACGGGTTTGAGCAGCACGAACGGGTCGATCAGCGACCCGACCGACGCGTGAAAGCACGCCTCGCACTTCGCCAGGCCGGCGGCGAGCTCGACCACACGGTCCTCAGTCGACGCCGAGTCTTCGACCTGTGGCGGGTCAGACGCGCGAGCCCCAGCAATGACTGCTGGTCTGCTCTCTGACTCCATTGCTCACTTCCCTCGCGGTGCTTCGCTCTCGATGGTCGGAGCGGTTCACACCGGCCCCAAGCTGCCCGGTTAGACAGGTATCGGCAACCGAGCAAGCCACCATGAATCGCCCGTGGACGGTTCCTGGACGCTCGCGCCGGACACACCGAGCAATGATCCGCGAGAATTCGGGTCAAGCGATCAGGCATGACCTACGAACGTAAGAACCCCGGATCGATCCGATGAGCGGCCAGGATCTCGGACTCGCGGTCGCGGTCTTTCTCGCCTGCACGGTCGAGGCTGTCGAGGCGCTGACGATCGTCCTCGCGGTCGGGGCGACGCGCAGCTGGTCCTCCGCGCTCTCGGGGGTCGGCGCCGCGACGGTGGTCCTCGCAGCAATCGTGGCGGCGCTCGGCCCGGCGCTCACGTCGCTGCCGATCGACGTTCTGCGGGTCGCGGTCGGCGGCCTGTTGCTCGTGTTCGGATTGCAGTGGCTGCGCAAGGCGATCCTCCGCGCGGCGGGACTCAAAGCCCTGCACGACGAGGCGGCGACCTTCGCCGAGGAAACCGAGGCGGCGCGCGCCGCGGCGCGCGAGCAGGGCGCGTTCGACGGATATTCGTTCGCGATCGCATTCAAGGGAGTACTGCTCGAGGGTCTCGAGGTGGCGTTCATCGTGCTCACCTTTGGCGCCAACCAGCACCGCGTGGCGCTCGCCGCGGTGGCGGCGGGTGCCGCGGTGGCGCTCGTCGCGCTCGTCGGCATGGCGGCGCGCGCACCCCTCGCGCGCGTGCCCGAGAACACCCTGAAGTTCGCCGTCGGGATCATGCTCACGTCATTCGGGACGTTCTGGGGCGCTGAAGGGGCGGGCGCGTCCTGGCCGGGCGGCGACGCGGCGCTGCTGGCGATCATCCCCGTGATGGCCGCCGTGGCGCTGGCGACGGTCGCGCTCCTGCGCCGCGCGGTGAGCGATGGTGCCGGCGGCGGAGCCCGCCTGCCCGCATGACCGGCTCGCGCCGCGTCCTCCTGGCGATCTGGGACTTCGTCGTCGGCGATGACTGGCGCGTGGCGCTTGGCGTCGCCGTGGCGATTGCGGTCACGGCGGTGGTCGCCGACAGCTCCGTGGCCGCCTGGTGGGTGCTCCCGGTTGCCGTAGTGGCCCTGCTCACAGACTCGTTACGGAGAGCCGCCCGCCGGTGACCTACGATTCTGGTGGACACCGTGCCCACCTTCTGCCGACATAACCGCTTCATCCAGAACTGCCCGATCTGCTCGCGCGAGCAGGCGGCGGAGCGGCGCGAGGTGGTATCCCCCGGTGGCGCGACGAGGACGCGTCAGTCGCCCCGGCGCAGCGGGCAAGCGCGATCTCCGAGGATGCAGATCCGGCAACTTGCGCGCGGTGCCGACGACGGGTTCCGCTCGCCGCTCGCGCCGGGACTGAAGTCGAGCGAGGACGGAGAGCGCCTCGCCGAGGAGCTCGCTTTCGCAACCGCTCGTCTCGCCCGGCTGGAGACCGATCCGCCGGGTGCTTACGCCGAGGTCGCCGGAGCGGGAGATGTCGAGGAGCGCACCTGGCTTGCGTTCCTGATTGCCTACCTGTGCCCGCTGAACGGCGACGATCCGTTCGCCGCGATCCGGGCCGCGCGAACGTCGTGGTCCTCAGGCGAGGAGCCAGACCTCAGCGAGGTGCGGACCGGCCCCCGCACCGCGAACGATCCCGCGCGTGGCACACGGACGCTCGACGCCTACAGGGCATGGGCGGCTCGGTCCGGGTCACAGGCCTCGGCTTTCGGCGGTGAGCCTGCGTGGTCGCCCGAGCGCCGTTTCGCCAGGGCGTTCGAGCGGCTCGCGCTTCCCGGGCTGCACCGCGACGCTCGCTTCGACCTTCTTGTCACCTTGGGCCGGCTCGGCGTCTACGACCTGCGCGCCGGGACGCTGGAGTTCGGTGGCGCCAACGAGACGACCCTCGCCGCCAAGCGCGCGCTCGGCATCGGCGACACGCTGCTGCTCGAGCGCCGCGCGGCCCAGCTCGCCGAGGCCGCGCGGCTCCCGCTCGAGGCGCTGGACGTCGGTCTGCACAACTGGGGCGCCGGCACCCGCAGCACGATGGGTCTCGAACCGACCGCAGAGCCCGATCCCACGGCGCTCGACTCGACGCGCGCAGCGCTCGGGCTGTAGGGCGCGGCGCTCCGCCTGTGGAGGATGGCGCTCGAACGACCTTGAGCGAGCGGCGCTCGGCCTTGAGTGCCCGGCGCTCGGCCTTGAGCGCCGCGCTCGCCCTGTCGTGCACGCCGGTCCGACGCCCGTTCCGAAGACGTCCGCCCGACCGCCTACCTTCCTGAGGCACCACATCGACCCGGAAGGCCGGAGCTCCGTCTCTCATGTCCCTCTGCTTCATCGAACCTCAGAACGCGATTCGTGTCATCGCCGAATCGGTGGGACGCGAGGCTCGTCGCCAGATCCTCGGCGAGGTCGTGCGCGCATGGGTCGACGAGATCCCCGAGCCGGATCTCAATTCCCATTACGCCAAGGCCGTGGCGGATCTCGACGACCACGACCTCTCACTGCTCGCCGCGTGGCACGCGTCGCTCGAAGTCGGGCATCCGATTCCCAACAAGGAGTTCCTCGTCAACGTCTTCCCATCGCTTGGCGAGAACCGCCGCGAGGCGCTCAAGATCGCCGCGGGCTTTCGCGGCGAGGAGGCGTTCGAGGCCGGCGTGGGGGAGGAGCAGGCGTTCGACACGGTGCTGCCCTGGCTCTCGCACGAACGCTGCGTCCAGCTCGCCGGCGAATGTCTCGAGCTCTACTGCTGGGACCGCCTCGGCGTCGAGAACTGATAGAGCTGACGAGCCGGTCACGCCCATGCGTCACATGTTGAGGATGTTCACGGCGCGGGCCGCGACCACCCCGACGGTGAGAAATGACGCGATCGCCTGGATCAGCATCAGGGCCTTGATGCGAACGCTGAGCGGCATCGCGTCGGTGGGACTAAATGCGCTTGCGTTCGTGAACGCGACGTAGAGATAGTCCAGGAACGCCGGGCGCCAGGCCTTCAGGGATGGGTCTGAGGCGTCCATCTGGGGAAATAGGAAGTCCGGTGCGTGGGGCTTGGGCGCGGTGCGCATGTGCGGACCGCCGCGATCGACCTCCCAGAACCACAAGCCGAACGCGGCTACGTTCGTGAACCAGATCTGCGCGGCCGAGAACACCAGTGATCGGCCGCCGCTTCCGCCGCTCCTCAGCAGATAGTGGACGAGCAGACCCTCCGCGGTGAAGTTCGCTGCGGTGACGATCACGATCAGAGCGATCGACATGCGTCGACGAACGGTCGACTGGGTGTGATGCAGATACGGCGTCGAGATCGCCAGCCCGAGCAGCAGCACCCCCTCCAGGCCGGGGACAAGCCAGCGAGGGCCAACCGTCAGTCTCGCGGGCAGCACCACGTACAGCACGATCGATACCAACACCGCCAGCTGCGCCTCCCAGAACGGCTCAACGACGCCCAGCTCTTGGTGATGCCCGCGCAGCAGTCTGAACCATTTCGATAACACCACGCACTCACGTATTCGCCGTTCAGCCGTCCGTGCCTGTCGAACCGGCCCGACGGCGGCGCCGGCACGGCGCATCCGGATAGGTGGTCGCCGCCCGGATCTGCTTGACATCGGCATCGGAGGCGACTCTCCGGTTTGGACCGCAGGAGTCAGCAGGTAAGCTCAGAGGACGGAAGACGACCCACTCTCGAGGAAGGCAGGGCATGCCCGAAGAGCATCAGATCGTCAGTGAAAGCCATGGCGAGCCGCTGCCCGCCGGGCGCGTTGGCGTGCGCGTGCGCCTTCGGCTTTCAGGCTGTCCCAGCGGGCGGTGGTCGACCGCTCTGAGCGCCAACCTTTACAGAGAGCTCCTCGGCCACGCGGCCGTGGGGCACTTGCTACTCGACGACATCGTGCAGGGCGACGAGATCGTCCTGGAGGGCGTTGAAGAGAGCGAGGCGCTGACGCTCGCCGGCACCCTGCGGCGTGCGGTCCACGACACGAACAAGACGCTCGCACGAGAGGCCAGTCCGACCACCAACGTCACCCAAGGGGAGGCTGAGGCAATCGCCCGCCAGGTCGATTCGGGGCGAGGGACCTCGTGACGGGCGTGCGGCCCGCCGAGGTGAGGGCATCGCTGGCGGCTAGGTGTTCTGAGAGTCGGGCGGGGCGGCCGAGGTGGAAGCCTTGGGCGTAGTCGACACCGAGGCCGGCGAGGATTCTTACGGTCTCGCGGTCGGGGACGCACTCGGCGATCGTGTGTTTACCCATGTCGCGCGCGATCCGAACGGCGGCGGAGATCAGCGTGCGGTCGGTTTCGTTCTGGGCGCAGTGGGCGATGAACTCTCCGTCTATCTTCAGGTAGTCGAAGCCGAGGTACTTGAGGTAGTAGAACGAGCCGAGACCGGCGCCGAAGTCGTCGAGCGCAAACTTGCATCCAAGCTCCGCTAGGCGGTTGATGAACGCACCGGCGCGACTGGCGTGGGCGACGGCCGCGGTCTCGGCGACCTCGAAGATCAGCCGGTCGGGCGGCACGGCGGTCTCGTGCAGCTGGCGCGTGATGAGTTCGAGCAATTCTTCGTCGCCGAGGGTCCGGCCGGAGAGGTTGATCTCGAAGTGAATGTCACGGCCAACCGCGCGTTGCGCGGCGAGTGTGTCGATCGCGCGTCGGGTGACCCAGCGGTCGATATCGCGGTTGAGGCCAAGGCGTTCTGCGATGTACAGAAACGATCCAGGCTGGATCACGTTGCCCTGACGATCGCGCATACGGAGCAACAGTTCATACTGCGCCGGTCGGTTGTCGGTGAGAGACACGATCGGCTGAGCGAGCAGTTCGAAGCCGTCGTGGAGGATGGCGTATTCGATTTCCTCAGCCCATCTGATCTGGCCTTCGGCCTTCCGGCGCGCGTGTCGTTCGCTGCGATAGCGTGCCCAGCGGTCCCCGCCGGCGTCCTTGGCTTCATACATCGCGAGGTCCGCGTTGATCATCATCTCCTCGGCGGTCATGCGCTCACTGTCCTCGAAACGGGCGATGCCGATGCTGGCGGTCACCCGCCTACCCGCGCCGATCAGCCCAGGTAAGGACTCTTCGCGGACGGGTAGCGCCTCGTCGCGCACAATCTCAAGCAGCGCTTCGGCGACAGTCTGTGTCTCCTCCTCGTCTCCGCCGGGAAGCAGCAAGGTGAACTCGTCTCCGCCGAGCCGTGCGACGACGTCGCTGTTGCGTAGGCGGCTGCGCAGCGCTTGCCCGATCCGCACGATCAGCTCATCCCCAGCCCTGTGCCCCTGCGTGTCGTTGAAGTACTTGAAGTGGTCGAGATCGAGCATCAGCACCGCACCGGTCGCCCCGTAGCGTCTGACGCGCGCCGCATGGCTGCCGAGCTCGCGCTCGAGGCTGCGCCGGTTCAACAGGCCCGTCAGCGCGTCATGATCAGCGGCGTGCGCAAGCCGGCTTTCGTAGCCGCGGCGCTCGCTGACGTCCTGAACCTGCGAGATGAAATACAGGGGCAGACCGTCACCGCCGCGGATCAATGTGACGCTGACATCCGCCCAGATCACGTGCCCCGAAGCGTGCACGTAGCGCTTCTCGCGCCGATCAGATGTCGCGTCACCCGCAAGCAACACACGGTGTGCGTCCGCGTCAGCCGCGACATCGTCGGGGTGCGTAATGCGGTCACCAGGCTGACCCGTCAACTGCTCGTGGCGATAGCCGAGCATCGCACAGAAAGCGTCGTTGACACGCGCATAACCGCCTTCCAGATCGATGATCGTCATCCCGATCGGGGCACGCTCAAACGAGCAGCGGAAGAACTCCTGTGCCTCGTGCGCGGCGGCTCGCGTCGTTCGCTCAACGCCAACCCGGTCTATATCCACGTCCACGCTTTCGTCTTGCTCGCGCACGTCGTAGCCTCTCGCTCGACTCTGTGACTTCCGGACGGTCAGCAGTCTGCTCGTGCTGACATGGGTCCGGCCGCGGGATCGAGCCGAAAGGACGTTCGCCGAGCCAAGGGCGATTGAGCGAACACGGCAAGTGTAGCGACCGCGCTGGTGCAGACCCCGTCGGTAGAGGATGATTGGACAAATGGCCGATGAGCCAGACCGGCTACGAGTTCTGCTTGCCGACCAAAAAGCCAACCGCCTCGAGGAGATCGCGGAGGTCGTCGCTGAACTCGGTCACACCGTCGTCGCGCGCCTGTTCAATGTCGCAGACGTAGCCGAAGCGACGCGCCGCGAGCTCCCCGACGTCGCGATCGTCGGCCTCGGGGAAAACAACCAGCACGCGCTTGAGCTGATCTCCGAGCTGGTCAAAAAGGCCGCGTGCCCCGTCATCGCCGACATCGCGACCGAAGACGACGAGTTCATCGACAACGCCGCCAAACGCGGCATCTTCGCTTACGTCCAGCACGGCAGCCGCTCCGAGCTGGCCCACGCGCTGGACATCGTCCTGCGCCGCTACGCCGAGTTCAGTCGCATCCACGGCGCGCTCGGACGCCGCGCCATCATCGAGCAAGCCAAGGGCATCCTGATGGAACGTCACGGCATCAGCGCCGAGGACGCATTCGCCGACCTGCGCAACCGCGCCAGAAACACCAACACAACACTCCTTGGCGTCGCCGAGGCGGTCGTCACCAGCTACCCGCTGTTCAGGACAGCCCCCCACCCCGAAGAGGCCCCCGGCTGATCACAACCGCTCCACGGCGCCCGAAACGCATCCTCGGCATAACTCGGCCCTCGGCATACGGCGATGAGCGAATCGATGCACCCTGACAACGGTTCCCCTGTTGTCAGGGTGCGATCCGAACGGGAACTGCGTCCCGGTTCCGTTATCGGTTGGCGCCGGCGGATTCTCGCCGAACGCTAGGCACGGCTAGACCACCGTACGACGTCTCCGCGAGCGCCGCCTCGCCGGCGCCTCGACGGCGTCACGTCTCCGCGAGCGCGGCCTCGATCTCCTCGATCGTCTGATCGGTCGAGCGAAACCGGACGGCGCGCATCCCCAGCTTCCGCGCCGTGTCGCAGTTGACCTCGATGTCATCGACGAACAGCGCCGCCGGCGCGAGGACGCCGAGGCGTTCTAGGGTGATCCCATAGATCTCAGGCTCGGGCTTGCGGACACCGACGAACGCGGAATCCACGACGACGCCGAAGATCTCGTCGACCGGGAGCTTGGCGCGCCAGAGCGGCTCCCATTCACGCACGTTGTTGGTGCAGATCGCCATCCGGTAGCCTCGGGCCTGGAGCGATCGCATGTAGTCGATCAGAGGTTCATTGGGATGCAGGTGACGGAAGTAGCTCTCGCCGAACCCGTCGAGCGCGATCGGGCGGCCAAGTTGCGCCGTCAGCTGCTCCCCGAGGCCGTCGAGGAACGCGGTCTCGGTCATCCGCCCGGTCTCGAGCTCGAACAGGGGGTGCGCGCCGTCGCGTTCCCAGATCTTTCCCATCGCGATGCCGAGGTGCTCGACCGAGACGCCGGAGGTGTCCTCGAACGCGGTGAAGCCGTCGATCATCGGCGAGGTGAGCACGCCCCCGAAGTCGCAGATGATCGCCTTTACCGCGGTCATCTGATCGCCGCCACGGCGGTCATCGAGCGCGCAGCAGGTCGTACACGCCGAGCCCCTCCCTCCCGCGCATGCGCCAGCGGACGAGCTCGGAGCGCAGCGGGGGGTCGTCGGACACCGCGGCGCGCCCGATCGCCTCGCCCGCGGCGCGCCGGGGGTACTGCTCGCCCTCCTCCTCCCCGAGCCACAGCTCGAGGCCCACGCGTGCGGGCACCCCGTCGGCGGTATATGTGCTCGACAGGCGCGGCTCGGTGACCGGCACCGGGAGGCCACCCTGGAGCAGCGCGCCGCTGAGCAGCTCGCTGTCGTGACCGCGTGCGCGCCGCGGCCGTGCCGCGAGCACGGCGACCCCGTCCTCGCCACCAAACCAGGCCGAGACCGCGCGTACGGTATCGAAGCGCTTACCGTCGAGGACGCCCAGCCGGCGGCTCCGCTCCCCGGCGCAGTCGACGGCATGCTCCTGAGCGCCGACGAGGAGAGTCCCGTGGACGTGGGCGAGCTGGTGAAGGCTGCGGATTCCCGCGTCCGCGAGCTCGAGCTCCGCGACTTCGCCCGTCGGTGCGAACGTCAGCTCGAAGCCGTCACCGCCGAGTCGCCAGTCTTCGTCGGGATCGGAACCCTCCACGACCGCCGGAGCGCCGAAGCTGGAGCAGAAGCCGGTGTCCCATACCGACGCGGTCCCGAGCAGGTCCCCGTCCGGTTCACCGAACGCGAACGCTCGGATCTCGGCTGGCTGGCGAAAGCTCACGGCTGAAGCTGGGGAGGATCTACCTCTCTGGCGGTCCCGTCGACGTCGTACGGCTCGGCGGAGCCGCGGGGACCGGTGCCGGATCGGCGCCCAAACCGTCCCGCTTGCATGACCAGCCGGTGCTGGAAGTTCCGGATGACGAGCGCGCGCAGGAGCACACGGGTCGGCGGGAACAGCAGCAGGAGCCCGACGGCATCGGTGATGAACCCGGGCACGATCAGCAGACCTCCCCCGAGGATGATCAGGGCGCCGTCGACCACCTCGCGACCCGGCGGCCGTCCGTCCGCGAGGGCGGCGTTGAAGCGCCGCCACGCGACTCGCCCCTCCGAGCGCATCGCCCACGTTCCGAGCGGCCAAGCGGCGATCAAGAGCACGATCGTGAGGAGAATCCCGATCGCCTCGGCGACGCGAACGATCACGTAGACCTCGGCGATCGGCCAGAGGACGAAGAGGATCAAGGGGAGGAGGAACACTCCACACAAGGCTAGCGGGCGCCGGTGTGCGATCCCGCCGGCGTGCGGGCGCCGGCCCGTTAGGCGAACGCGGCCGTCGGCCCCTCGATGTGCACCCCGGGAAGGCGGTGCAGACCGACGAGCTCGATCAGCGTCGTGATCTGCGGCTGGGCGTCGCGCAGCAGGATCGCGCGCCCGTGGGTCCGCAGGCGCCGGGCGATCATGGCGAGATCGAGCATCAACGACGCATCCGCAAAGTGCAGCTCGCTCAGATCGACGACGACGTCCGCTTGGGTGCGAATCGCACGCGCGAGGGCCTGACGCCTGCGCCCCTGCGTCGTCCGATCCTCGTCTCCCTTGCAGCGCAAAGTGGGCGGTGTGTCATCGAAGTCGACGATGTGCAGAACCTACCGAAACCTAGGGTTGGGATGCAAGTCCCCCGCCAACATATTCCTTTGGCCGTTGCCCTGGACCGGCGACGCGACGGACAGATAGGGTTGGGCCGTTCCCAGGTGTTCGTCGAGAGGAAGCGCCATGCCGCAGGCCAGGAATAGTGGATCGAGAAAGACTGGATCGAAGTCCAGTTCGAGCACGTCGAAGCCGAAGTCGGCACGCGCGGCAGCCAAGCGCTCGGCTGCCGGCTCGGCTGCGGGAGCAACGGGGGCGACGGCCTCCGCCGCACCGAAGTCGCGGGCCTCGAGCGTGAAGAGTGGACCGGCGTCGGCCAAGACCGGACCGGCGTCGGCGAAGGCCGGACCGGCGTCCGCGAAGACTGAGCCGGAGTCGGCGAAGGCCACGGCATCCGCACGCTCGCCCGAGGCTCGTGTCGAGGCGGCCGCACAGCGCTTGCGCAAGCTGAACGAGCGGATCATCGAAGCCGGCAAGGATGCGGGCGAGACGACGCTGTCGAGCTACGAGAAGGCACTCAAGGCGATCGCGAGCACAATCGAACGCGGACCGGGCAGCAGCGAGATCGACTGGATCTCCCATCTGGCAACGACGCAGGCGAAGTTCATCCGCGACGTGACCGAGGCCTGGACGTCGGCCGCTCGTGGCGCGCTGAAGTAGCGCCCCCGGCCGCTAGACTGGCCGTATGGTTTCCGCTGACGATGTCACCGAAGCACTCCGGGACGTAATCGATCCCGAGTTGGGACTCGACTTCGTCGAGCTCGGCCTGATCTACGACGTCGAGGTCGACGGCGGCTCCGTGAATGTGACGTTCACCTTGACGAGCCCCGGGTGCCCGATCGGTCCTCAGGTCTCCGAGCAGATACAGGAGTTCGTCGGTGAGCTCGGCGGCGTCGAGGAGGTCATCCCGACGATGGTCTTCTCTCCGCCGTGGACGCCCGAGCGGATGAGCGAAGACGCCAAGTTCGCTCTCGGTTTCTGATCCAGCGCGTGCAAGATCTGCCGGGCGGGCCCGATCCATCGGACCCGCCCGGTTACATCCGCCCGCCGGAGCGTCGCTCAGGGGGCGACGGACACCCCGGCCGAGACTTGGGCGGACAGAGGGTGGGGGTCCGGTGACGCCGAGGCACCCCACCATCTAGAAGAACTCGCGGCCGACGCCGAGGTTGGAGAGATGCGCAGGCTTATCGAGAGTTGGTGCGACCCGCGTGGAGTGATCGTGGTCGCGGACGACGGCGAGCCCTGATCGGCACTCACCGCTCGTGTCAGCCCGCGCCGGCGTCGTCGCCCTCGCGGGCGAGCTCCTGATCGAGGTTGATCGCCCGGATCGAGTGCTCGCCGGGCAGCTTCGCCAGCACCGAGGCGACGACGTCCTTGACGTCGTGCTCATCATGACCGAGGTCGTCGAACAACGATTTCAGCGCCGTGTGCACGATCTTCAGCTGCGCCGCCGAGAGGTCGAGCCGGTACGCGGTCTCGCCCGAGTGAATGACGTCGTCGTCCATCGCCGGAGAACCGTATCCGCCGCGGCGGCCGACGACAAGCCCGGGCCCGCTCGGACCGGCGCTTATCCCTCGGGTGCGCCGCCGCGGCGTGGGGGGGACTTCGCTGGGGCTCCGCGGCTGCGCATCCGCTTGGCGCGCATGTCGGCCGCGGGCCCGCGTGTGGGGCGCGAGGAGGCGGTCGGGACGATGCCGAGTGGAGCGCGGTCGCCGTTGACCTCCGGGACCGGCTGCGACCGCCGCCGGGTGCCCGGCCGCGCCGCCTTTCCGCGGGCCGCCGCGAGGAGCTCGGCGAGGCCGAGCTCGATCCCTTCCGCGATCATGTCGATGTCGGGCAACGCGTCGTAGTCGCCGAGTAGGCCGTAGTCGATCCCGCCGTCGTAGGACATGATCGCGATCGCCAACGCGTGGTTGCGGGGCAGGAAGGCAATCGGGAAGAGGTCCACGAGCCGTCGCCCGAGCAGATACAGGGGCAGCTGGGGCCCCGGCACGTTGGTCACGATCAGATTGAACAGCCGGGTCGAGAAGTTCAGCCGTGAGGCCTGGGCGAGGACGGTCGGCGGGGCGAGGTTGTTGACGCTCGCGAGCGTGGCCGCCCCCACCGCCTGCTTGGAGTCCTTCAGTCCGTCCATCGCCTGCCTGACGAAGCGCAGCCGCGCAACGGGATCGCTGATATATACGGGTAGGGGACCTCGCATCACTGTCAGCTTGTTCCCGAGCTCGCCCTCGTCCTGCTTGGTCCGCACCGACACCGGGACGAGCGCGCGAAGCTCGAGCCCCTCGGTACGGATCCCGCGCGAGCGCAGCCAGCGGGCGAGAGCTCCCGAGACGACGGTAAGCACGACATCGTTGACCGTCCCGCCGAGCTCGTCCTTGACGAGCTTATAGTCGGCCAGCTCTTGGCGCACGACGGAGTAGCGGCGGTGCGGCCCGATGTCGACGTTGAGCGGGGTCTCCGGGGCCGGGTTCAGCGCCGCCCAGACGATCTCGCCGACGCCCTCCGCGACGTCGCGGACGGCGGCCAGCGTGTGCGTGGGGCGAGCGGCAGCGGCGATCGCGCGCGCGGCGATCTCCGTCGTCGTCGCGATCAATCCGCGGACGCCGGCGACCACGAGATCCGCCGGGGATGGCTCCGGAGACGCCCGCCACGGCTCGAGCTGCTCGTCGCCCGGGAGTGGGGGCTCGGGACTGAGGTCGAGGAGCACGGTGGCCAAGTCAACTCCGGAGACGCCGTCTACGAGCGAATGGTGGGTCTTGAACATGAGCGCGAAGCGCCCATCCTCCATGCCCTCCACGAGCCAGCACTCCCACAATGGCTTGCTGCGGTCGAGCTGCTGGGATGCGACCCTCGCGACGAGCTGGAGCAGCTGCTCCTCGGTACCGGGCGACGGCAGCGCCGCGTGACGGACGTGGTACTCGAGGTTGAATGAGGGATCGTCGACCCACAGCGGCCGCCCGGTGTCCAGCGGCGGGGTCGCCAGCTTCTGCCGGTAGCGGGGCACCAGATGCAGGCGCCCGCGGATGTGATCGAGCACGTCGGCGAACGCCGGCGCGGGTCCCTCGAAGAGCAGCACAGCGCCGATGTGCATGTGCGACTCGGGCCCTTCCTGGTGGAGGAACGATGCGTCGATAGACGTGAGTCGGTCGAGGTGCTCCTGAGCCATGGCCATCTTCCCCGGCTGCCGTGGACGAGAACGAAGATTAGCCGTCTGCGCGGCTCGCCGTCGTACCGGCCTGTACGCTGCGCCCATGGCGTGGGACTTCTCCACCGAGCCGGAATTCCAGGAGCAGCTCGACTGGATGCGCCGCTTGGTCAAGGAGGAGATCTGGCCGCTCGAGACGGTGCTCGACGAGCTCGGGTGGGAGGGACTGCTGCGCGCGATCGCGCCGCTCCAGGACCAGGTCAAGCGCTCAGGCCTGTGGGCCGCCCACCTCGACCCCGAGCTGGGCGGGCAGGGCTTCGGCCAGGTCAAGCTCGGGCTGATGCACGAGATCCTCGGGACGACGCCGATCGCCCCGCTTGTCTTCGGGAATGCCGCGCCCGATTCGGGTAATTCCGAGATCCTGGCGCTCGCGGGAACGCCCGAGCAGAAGGAGCGCTACCTGCAGCCGTTGCTCGCCGGGGATCTCAAGTCCGCGTTCAGCATGACCGAGCCCGAGACGGCGGGCTCCGATCCCACCTTGCTGCGCACGACGGCCGTCCGAGACGGCGAGGACTGGGTCATCAACGGACACAAGTGGTTCTCGACCAACGGCTCGATCGCTGACTTCCTGATCGTCATGGTGGTGACCGATCCCGACGCTCGGCGCCACCAGCGAGCGTCGATGCTCGTCGTCGACGCCGACACGCCGGGCGTGAGGATCGTCCGCGACGTGTCGACGATGGAGCACCCATGGGAGAGCTTCGGGCGCTACGGCAATCACGCCGAGATCCTCTACGAGGACGTGCGCGTGCCCGCCGGCGCGCTGCTCGGGGCCCGTGGCGCCGGCTTCCTGATCGCACAGCAGCGCCTCTACCCCGGTCGCATCCACCACTGCATGCGCTGGCTCGGCGTCGCCGGGCGCGCGTTCGACATGCTCTGCGAGCGCTCGCTCTACCGCTACGCGCACGGATCGGTCCTGGCCGAGAAGGAGACGGTCCAGAACTGGATCGCCGACTCGGCCGCGCAGATGCAGGCCGCCCGGCTGATGACCCTCCACGCGGCCTGGAAGATGGACACCGAGGGGGTCGCCGCCGCTCGCCGGGAGATCGCGCTGATCAAGTTCTTCGGCGCGCAGGTTCTCCACGACGTGGTCGACCGTGCGCTCCAGGCGCACGGCTCGCTCGGCTATTCCACCGATCTTCCCCTCGAGGCGATGTATCGCTACGCGCGGGCCGCGCGCTTTTACGACGGCCCCGACGAGGTTCATCGCGCATCGGTCGCGCGCCAGGTCCTGCGCGGCTATGAAGCCCCCGCGGACGGCGTTCCGAGCGAGCACGTCCCGACGCGCCGCGAGGACGCACGCCGCCGGTTCGCCGAGCTGCTCGAGACGGTCACCGCGAACGACTGAGCGAGATCGGTTGATGGAGCCTGAGGCCCCCGGCCGAAGGCCACGCCGTCGGTCGGCGCGCCCGGCGGCCCAACCCGGGCGCGACGTCGCAGGGCTCGCCGAGATCGCCCGAGGGAGCACGCTGAATCTGGCAGGCGCGGCGATCTCCGCGGCCGCCACGGTCGGCGTCACGGTGCTCGTGACCAGGCAGTTCACCCGGCCCGTGGCCGGAGCCTTCTTCACCGCCACATCGCTGTTCCTGATCGTCGAGGCGATCGCCGGTCTCGGCGCCTACAGCGGCGTCGTCTACTTCATTGCCCGGCTGTGGTCGCTGGGCGCCGAGAGCAGGATCCCGATCATGCTGCGCGCCGCGATCGTGCCCGTGGTGGTGTCCTCGGTGGGGGCCGCCGTCCTGCTGCTCGCCTTCGCCGATCCGCTGGCGCGAGCCCTGCTCGATGGTCGCTCCTTTAGCGGCGCCGCCGCGCCGTCGGCAGTGGCCGACGCGCTCCGGGCGTTGGCGGCTGCACTCCCGTTCGCGGCGCTGCTGGATACCTTTCTCGGCGCCGGTCGTGGCTACCGCGACATGCGTCCCACTGTCGTCGTCGACCGGATCGGTCGCTCCTGTCTGCAGCTTCTCGGTGTGCTCGCGGCTGCGCTGACCGGGACTGCGGCGCTGCTCGCGCCGCTGTGGGCGCTTTCCTACATCCCGGCCGCCGCTGCCGCCTGGCTCTGGCTGCGGCGCATCCGCCTCCAGCACCCCGAGAGGGCTGCTGTTCGGCCGGGCTTCGCCACCCTGCCCCCAGTGGCGGTGGCCGAGACGCCGAGCGACGAAGGCTCGGAGCGTACGGAGCAGCCGGGCGACAGCACACTGGCCAACGCGAACCCACGCGGGTTCTGGTTGTTCACCGCACCTCGTGCCGTCGCGACGGTCGCGCAAATGGTCATCCAGCGCCTCGATATCGTGCTCGTCGGCATCATCCGCGGCCCGGTCGAGGCGGCCATCTACACGGCGGCGACACGCTTCCTTGTGGTGGGCCAGCTCGGTAACGCGGCCATCAGCATGGCGGCGCAGCCGCAGCTCAGTCACCTGTTCGCGCGACACGACCGGCGCGGCGCAAACACGGTCTACCAGGCGACCACCGCGTGGCTCATCATTCTCACCTGGCCGCTGTACCTGCTCGCGGTCGTCTACGGGCCCGAGGTCCTCACGGTGTTCGGACACTCATACCGCGCCGGCGCGACGGTGATGGTCATCCTCGGTCTGACGATGCTGCTCGGGACTGCGTGCGGACAGGTCGACATGGTGTTGACGACCACCGGCCGCAGCGGATGGAGCCTGGCCAACGGGCTGCTCGCGTGTTCGGTGAACGTTGTCGTGGACCTCGCGCTGATTCCCCGCTACGGAATCACTGGCGCGGCGATCGGCTGGGCCGCCGCGATCACAGTGGCCAACCTGGTGCCGCTGATCCAGCTCGCCTGGATCGTTCGTGTGCACCCCTTCGGGACGGGAACCCTAGCCGCCTGCGTGCTGTGCGCGCTGAGCTTCGGCGTCATCCCGGTTCTGGTGCGCGCCGTGCTCGGTGGCGGCGCAGCGGGATTGGCCGTGACCGTCGCCGCCGGCTGCGCGGCGCTCGCTGCGGGAGTCTGGCTCTGCCGCGAGCCGCTGCAGTTGTCAGTGATACTGGGACTCTTCTCCCGTGGCGCCAAGCCGGCCGAAGCGGCGCCACAGCACGCCGAACCGGCGGGTGGAACCGGGCGGAGATGATCGGCTCGTGGGTCTGACCAGCGGCGATCTGGGCCTGATTTCGCAGATACCTCGGTACATTCCCGTCGAGCTTCTGCCAAGAAGGTCATGACGATCGGAGATCGATAATGAAGGTCTTGGCGATTCTGGTCTGGCCCTCGGGCATGGCGGCCATCGCATGCATCGCAGCGCTACTCGCCCAGCGGGCGCCGGGTGCTCGCTCGATCGCCGCGGGCAAGACAGTGCGCGCTCGCGGAACACTGAGCGGCAGGTGGCTTGCCAGGGCGACCGGCGGGTCCGTCGCTTCGCCGTGGGCGCCGGCCGCCGTGCGGTTTGCCGCCATCGTGGTCAGCGGGGCGCTGCTGGTCTACGGGGTGATGGCGCTGCTCGGGGTCCTCGTCGTGCACAACGGTCTGACGATCGATCGCCCGATCTACAACTGGACGATCGCGCACCGGATGCACCTGTGGGTGCGGCTCATGCGCCGGCTGACCAAGGTCGGCGACACCTGGACAACCTGGGGCGCAGCCGTCGCGGCCGCTGCCTGCCTGGCCGCAAGTTGGCGCCGGAGTCGATGGCTCCCGCCGCTGGCGCTCGGCGCGCTCGTCGTGGTCGATCACCTCGTGATCCTGGCGCTCCGGCATACGTTCCACCGGCTCGGGCCGCCGGGCAGCCCGCTCGGCACCTACCCGTCGGGCGGATGTGGTCGCGTTGTCGTCTTCTATGGGCTGATCGCCTATCTGCTCTGGCGCGAGCACAGCGGGCAGCGCCGCACCGCGATCTGGGCCGCGGCTGCGGTCGTCGCTCTCGCCTTCAACGAGGGCTACAGCCGGGCCTACCTGACGTTGCACTGGTTCACCGACATCCTCAGCGGGTGGCTGTATGGAGGGCTCCTGCTACTCCTGTTCATCATTGCCGTGCGGTTCGTGGCCGGACCAGCCGCAGCGGGCACCGCACAGGCTGGACCGGGCCGGGCGGGCGCGCGTCCCCCGGAAGAGGTCAGCGAGCCCACGGGATATGTCCCGGCATGAGGCGCAGCGCTCCGCGGCTCCCCCTTCGGCGCGCGTCGTTCGGTGGGACCCGGGCGGAATATCTCAGCCAGGTATGTGGGCTCCTGTGGCCCGCGCCCGCGCTGGTCACGCTGACAAGTCCCGGCCGGGATCCACTCGCGGTGACCCCGCCCGGTGGCGGCGTCTCGGCGCGCCCCACTCCCGCGCCCGCCGAGCTCATCGTGATTCCGGGTCGCGCGCGGCCCCGCCTGCTCGTTCCGACTGAGCGCCGGGCCGCCGCGGCGGCGGTCCAAGGCTCCAGCGGGCCCGGATTGCGGACCGCCAGGCTTCGCAAGCGCGCGATCCGGCTGGCCATGGCCAGCGGTGCGGGACCATTCCTGTTCCGCGACCGGCTGCGGATTCAGGCGCCTGAAGACTCGCCGACGATCGTTTCCTACCTTCGCGCAGCGCTCGGCAGCGACATCCGCCTGAGCATGCACGTGGGCGCCCCCCGCGCCAACCGCAAACCGGTCCTGCAGCTGCTCACCGCAGCCGGGGAGCCGATCGGCTTCGCGAAGATCGGCATCGATCCCCTCACCAGCCGGCTGGGGCTCGCCGAGCGCGAGGCGCTCGCGCAGCTCGCCACCGCGCGCCTGGGCGGGCTCACGGTGCCCCGCGTGCTGCACTACGGCACCTGGAACGGCCTGGGCGTGCTCGTTCTCGGCCCGCTGCCAACGTGGCGAGAGCGACGCCCGCTCTCCGACTCGCGCCTGGCGGCCGCGATGCGCGAGGTCGCAGGCATCGGTGGCCTCACCCGCGAGCCGCTCGCGGCGGCGGCACACTGGCAGCGTCTCGGCGCGCGCTTATCTGCTGCTGATGATCGGCCCGACCGTGCGGCGCTTGGCTCGGCGCTCGGCAGGCTCGCTGACCAGGCCGGCGGCACGGTGCTGTGCTACGGCTCGTGGCACGGCGACTGGACGCCATGGAACATGGCGAGCACCGGCAGGGGCCTGCTCGTCTGGGATTGGGAGCGGTTTGCCCACGGAGTCCCGATCGGATTCGATGCCCTGCACCACTGGCTCCAGACCGAGGTCGTGCCGGGCCGCCGCGACCCGGCCAACGCCGCGCGGGAGTTGATCGAGCGCGCCGCCGCGCTGCTCGACCCGTTCGACGTCGGTGCGGATGAAGCCCGGCTCACCGCGGTGCTGTACCTCGCTGAGCTCGCTGCCCGCTACCTCGCGGATCGGCAGATCGAGGCCGGCGCACGGCTTGGCGCCCCGGGCGGGTGGCTGATACCCGCGATCACCAGCGAGCTCGCCCGGCGATGACGCGCCCGTCGGATTCGCCACCCGCCAAGCGCGCGGCGCAAGCCGTCTCGGTCACGGCGGGACGGCTCAGCCACGGGGCGAGGATGTTGCCCGGCTTCCTGATCGTCGGCGCACAGCGATCGGGTACCACGACGATGTACCGCTCGCTGAGCCAGCATCCGACCGTGCTCAAGGCCGCGCTGCACAAGGGCGTGCACTACTTCGACGTCGCCTATGAGCACAAGCTCAGCTGGTATCAGGCGCACTTCCCGCTGCGCGCACGGGCACGACGGGTCGAACGGGCCACCGGGGTGCCGGCGGTGACATTCGAATCGAGCCCCTACTACATGTTCCACCCGCTCGCCGCTAGCCGGATCGCTCGTGATCTGCCGGGTGTACGGCTGCTCGTGCTCGTGCGCGATCCAGTGGCGCGAGCCATCTCCGCCCACGCGCACGAGCTGGCAAGGGGATTTGAGAGCGAGCCGTTCGAGCGCGCCCTGGAGCTGGAGGACGCCCGGCTCGAGGGCGAGGTCGAACGGATCATCGAAGATCCCGGATATCACAGCCACAGCCACCGCCACCACGCCTACCGGACCCGGGGGGAGTACATCGACCAGCTGGATCGGCTCGAGGCCGTGTTCGGCCGCACGCGCATCCATGTCGTCGACAGCGGTGACTTCTTCGCCGAGCCGGAGTCCGTCTACGATCTCGTACTGGACTTCCTCGAGCTTCCGCGCCACGGCTATCCCGCTTTTGGGCGTCACAACGCCCGTCCGCGAGCCTCGATCGCGGAATCGTCGCGCTCGGCGCTGGACGCGCATTTCCTGCCCTACGACGTCCGCCTCTCCGCGTGGCTCGGAAAGCAGCCAAGCTGGCGACGGTGAACCGCCCGAGCTCGGGGCGGGGGCGGAGGCTCACTGCCGCGTTGGCGCTCGTGTTGTTGGCGGCGGGCATCGGCTACACGGCGCTCCGCCCCTCGGGCAAGCCGACGAGAGCCGCGATCATCGTCGGGGCTCACGCGGCCAACTTCACCGCCGCCGACACGACCATCGGGCCACTCCAGGACCAGCGGATCTTCTACCCGACGACGCTGCCCGCATCCTTTATCGGCAGCGCGGGCGACCGGCTCCCGGCGGGTGTCACGGCGGTCATCTCCTACAAGACGGCGAGCATCAACGTGGTCAGCTTCGTGCGCTCCATCCCCGCCGACCGGCCCGTGATCATGATTTTCCACGCGGAACCGGAGCACAGCTACGGAGCGCGCGGGGCCACGTTCGTGGCACAGTTCGAGTCGCAGTCGAACCTGATTCGCTCCGTCCACCGCGCCAACGTGCGGATCGCGATGGCTGCCGAGGCTTATGAGTACGTCGACGGGCGCGACGGCGTCTCGGGCAGCTACCTCCCACCGGCCGGTTACGTCGACACGTACCTGCTCGACTACTACGAGCCGGTTCCCACGGCCAAGGGCATCGCGAAGAACCGCAAGTTCCAAGCTTGGTACAGGCTGGTCAAGAATCGTGGCAAGCCGCTCGGATTCGCCGAGTACGGCCTGAGCAGCAATGGCACCGCGGCCGGCAATGCGAGGCGCGTCGCCACGCTCAAGGCCGACAACGCCTGGATCAGCGCCCACGGGCCCTTTGCGATCTGGTCGTACTGGTGGCAGGACCCGGCCACGACGACGGGGAAGGACAACTGGCAGTTCACCGATCCAGGCGCCATCGCCGAATGGCATGCCATCGAGGACGCTCACGGCTGAACGAGCCGATCACGCCGGCCGAGATTACGGCCCACGACGAATAACTGACGGCTTGTCCGGCCCTCGAGCGCTCAGATTCCGTGGCCGCGGGAATGCAACACGCGCAGCACGGTGTCGCCCGAAACGAGGCCGGCCGCCACCGCGAGCGCGAAGGGGACGCGCCGCTCATGCCAGTTGCTGAGCAGCGCTCGCCGCGCCCACAGCGACGCGTCGTCGCGTCGGCCGAGGCACGCATAGGCGAAGGCCAGCTGCCCATAGACGCGGGCCACACCCGCGCGGGAGCGACCGATGTCGGGGTGGCGCCGCAGCATCCACTGTAGTGCCTCGGCCTGCCCTTCCCACTGCTGGGAGAAATACGAGGTATTGCTCCAGAAGACCCGGACCAGCGGCTGGTCCACGAAGGCGATCGGGTGGCGGCGAGCCACGCGCAGCGCGAGATCCCAGTCCTCGGCGTGGCTCCCGGGGATGGTCTCGTCGAACAGCCCGATCCGATCAAGCAAGGGGCCTCGGCGCAGAACGTACGTCGAGGAGTGAACCATCATCATGCGCGATCGCAGGAGATCGTCGTACGTCACCTCATCGCGGCCAACCAGACGCCGGGTGGACCGGCCGCGGCACTCCACGATGATGCCGCAGCTGGCCATCTCGGCTCCGGGTCGCTCGCGAAGCGCGGTGACCTGAGCGCGTAGTTTTCCCGGCAGCCACTGGTCGTCGTCGTCACAGAACGCGATCAGGTCCGTGTCGAGCGCCAGCACGCCCGTGTTGCGCGCGCCTGCGAGGCCGGCGGTCCGGGTATTGGTGAGCACCCGGACCCGTCCGTTCTCGGCGAGGCCAGGCTTGCTGCGGTCGTAGATGACCGCGGCCCGAAGCCGGCCCGGATAGTCCTGGGCCAGGACAGCCGCCAAGGCGGCGTTCAGTTGCCCCGGGCGGTCCCGTGCCGGCAGGATCACGCCCACCGAGGGCCATTCGCTCACGCGGACGGCCTACGCGTCAGGTAGCCGTAGTGCATGAGCAGCGGCAGCGTGACGGCGGTGACTGTCGCGCGCTGCGCGGCCGACATTGCCGTGCGCCACTCGTCGTCGATGCGGATCGGGATCCGGCCGGTTGCGAACCGCATCGGGTTACCCGATGCCGTATGAGCGACGCCCAGATCCGCCCACCGGCTCTTCCCATCGCTCCCGACGAAGCCGAGCTCATGGTCGCCCACGGCGAGGCCCGAGAACGCTGCGATCCGGGCCAGCGTCACCTCCGGGGCCGCCACGAGGTCCTCGTAGCGCACCCGGAGCGTGGGGGTGCCGATCCTCGCGAGCAGCTCCAACGCCCCGTTCTGATAGCTCCAATTCCAGGCGGTCCTCGCCGGCGCGTTAGTGGGCAGGTAGCTCGGCACCATCGCTTCGGGCCGCCTCACCTTCCGGGTCCATGAGTAGGCAACGGCACGGCTGTCGCGCACGATGTGAATCACCCGCAGTTCAAGTCCGGCGCACGCGCGCAGGCAGAACGCGAACGACGCGTTCTTGCTGGAATCCACGACGACCCCGCACCCACTCACCACCGCGATCGCATCGTAGAGCTTCGTGTTGTAGGACATGTATTCGTCCAGCGCTCGACGGAAGGCAGGGCGCACGGCAGGAGCGAGGAGCCACGGGATGAAGCGGGTCCGGTCGACAGCAGCCTTCAGTTCGGCGACGCGAGCGACGTTCACCTTGTCCCAACCGCCGAACGCCGCCGCGAGGACGTCGTGCCAGAACGCGCATCGGCGAAACGGCTCACCGCACCCGCAACGGTTCCCCTCCACAATGCCGCGCTGGCACATGTACACGACCTCACCCACGGTGCACACGCCGGGCAACTGCCCGAGCAAGCGCTCGGTCAGCGTGCTGCCGCTGCGTCCTGCCCCGCCGATATAGACGACCCGTGGTCGTGCGCGCCCTTCCACTCGCTGTCCCTAATGGTCGAGCAAAGAGGAGGACTGGACGCACATGTCGGCGCGGGGGTGCTCTCGCTTCGGAACTGTGAGTGAGGTGAAGTCCCGCCTCACCACATCACGCGTGTCACTGTAACTGCGCGACGCGCTAGCGTCGGTCAGGCGGCTCCCCGCGCCGGTGAGGTGGCGTTCACAGGAGGTACCGAGGAACGGCGGAGTGCGCCACCGTGTTATGTTCTGGTTCAAGGGGAGGTTGGTGGACGGCGCGAGCGCTAAAGCTGTGGATGACGTGCGGGTCCGACCGTACGTTTTTCAGTCCGTAAAATAGTAAAATACAGACCAGGCCGCGTCCGTGGCATTGTGGGTAGAAATCCACCCTGCCCGTACCCTGGGATCTGACCTCACCGACCGACAATCGAGTCCGTGAACTTGACCACCTCCACGAGACCGGACTCATTGGAGTTGGCAGACTATCTCGGCGTTCTGCGCCGCCGCTGGTGGATCGCGTTGGTGCTGATGGGCGTGGGCCTGTTGGCGGCGGGCGTCGATCTCGAGGTCACGCCGAACACGTACAGCGCCGGCGCGTCGGTCTACGTCGCCGCGACCGATAACAGCCAGGCGCTGGGTGGCACGAGCAGCCCGGTCAACATGGACAACGAGGCGCAGATCGTCCAGTCGCAAACGGTCGCTGAGCTCGCGGCCAGGCGGCTGCACAGCTCGCTTACCCCGCGGGATCTCGTCAAGCGCGTGGGCGTGACCGTGCCGCCGAACACGACGGTGCTCGACATCAATTGCAATGCGGCGACGGCCCGCCGGGCGGCGGCGTGCGCCAATGCTTTCGCCGCGGCCTACCTGTCGGTGCGGCTGGCGAGCGCCGTGAACACCGACCAAAGCGCGGTCACGGCGCTGCAGTCGAAGCTGAATGCGCTCGCGGGGACGATCGGCACGCTGAACGCCGAGCTCTCTGCGCCCGCCTCGAACCCGGCGAGGCGCGTCACCGCCCGGGTCGAGCTGAGGGGGGCCAACGCACAGCTCGGCGCGCTGGTGAGCCAGCTCACCCTGTTGGTCCCCCAGCTCACCAGCCTGCAGGCGCCGAACAACGCGTTGGCCGGTCACGTCATCAACGCCGCGGTCCCGCCGACCTCCCCGAGCGCTCCGAGGGCGCTCCTGCTGCTGCCCAGCGGGCTGCTGGCCGGCCTGATCATCGGTCTGCTCGCTGCGTTCTTCGTCGACCGCCGGGACGAGCGCTTACATGCTCCCAGGGATATCGAGCGCTTTCTCGACCTTCCCGTTCTGGTCAGCCTTGACGCGGAGCAGGCCGGCATGAGGAGCGGTCCTGCCTCGCCGGCGTCCCGGGTCGGCCAGGTCTTCGCAGAGCTGGCACGCGAGGTCGCCGGCGCGCTGGGCGAGGGGAGCCACGTCCTGCTCGTTGCGGGAGTCGCGCCGGGCACCGGCGCGGGCGTCATTGCCGTCAACCTGGCCACCGCTCTCGCGAGGACGCGCGGGGAGGTCGTGCTCGTTAGCGCCGCGCCGCGAGGGACGGTGACACCGCAGCTGCTCGGAGTCGGTGACGGGCGCGGCCTTGCCGAGCTCCTCACGGGGAGCGCCACGATCAGCGATGTCGCGCGCACGGCCGCCGACGTGGCGGACCTGCGCGTGATCGGTCCGGGGGTGGACGGCGCCGGCGCACTCCTGCACCGTCGGCACGACGTGAGCCGCAGCCTGATGGTCGAGCTGCGCTCCTGCGCACAGTGCGTGGTCATCGAAGCTGAGCCGGCCGGCGACGGCTCCGACGTCTTGATCCTTGCGGAGTTCGCGGATGCTGCGATCGTGGTGATCGAGACCTCTGGCACCACACGCAGTGACGCGATCGACTGCTTGCGCCGTCTCGACCGGCTGGGCACCACTGTGCTAGGCGCTGCGGTGGTTCCTGCGTCCGCCAGCGTGGGCGGGCTTCCATCGGCTCTCCCGCCCGCAGTCCCGCGCCCGGCCCCTGAGCAGCCCAACGCCCTCGCGGCTCAGCCCGTTGGTAGCGGCGGCGCGCAGGGGCGGCCGCTCGCCGCTGAAGGATCGCCGCAACCCGGCGCCACAGGCGGGTCCGAGCAGGGTGGGTCACGGTGACGGCGCACCCTCCGCGGTGATGCTTCCCCGACCACAGAATCTGGATCGCTCGGCACGGAGCCTGGGTCTGGACCGAACGAGAGGCGCCGCCATGAGCACGGCCGGGCGCGCGAGCTTGGGGACACCTCCGTCCGCGGGCGGCCTGATGGCCCGCAGTCCGTCGTGGCCGATCACCGCGCTTCTGGTCGGCTACCCCCTATGGTGGGCGCTCGGAATCGCGGACTTCATGTGGATCATCCTGGCGGTTCCCATGACCGCGCGGATGCTCGCCTGGCGGATTCACGGCCGCCGGGCGTTGCGGGTGCCGGGCGGATTCGGGATCTGGCTGTTATTCCTGATCTGCGCGGTTGCGGGAGCCGCGGTGCTCGGCCTGACCGCGCCGGGAACGGTGCCGAGCCCGGTGTCCGACCGGGTGCTCTCCTACACGAACCGGACGGGCACCTACATCGGCGTCACGATCCTGCTGCTCTACGCGGGCAACCTCACCGAAAGCGAGTTGCCGCGTCGGCGCCTGGCCTGGATGCTCGGCCTGGTGGCCATCTACACCACGATCGGGGGGGTGGCCGGGATGCTCATGCCGCGCCTGCAGTTCACCTCTCCGCTCGGGCTGCTGCTGCCCCACAGCGCCCAGAGCAATCCGTTGGTCCAGGCAGCCACGCGTCCGAGCCTCGCCCAGGTGCAGAACGTGCTCGGTTCAGCCAAGGGCCGGCCCAAGGCGCCGTTCGACTACACGAACGCTTGGGGTAACTGCCTGACGATCCTGCTGCCGTGGCTGATCGCCGGTTGGTGGTATGCCGGAACGCGACGACAGCGCCTGATCACCGCGTCGATCATCGTGATCGCCTGGGTGCCTTTGCTCTACTCGCTGAACCGGGGCGCGTGGGCCGGGGCAGGGCTGTCCGTCGCCTTCCTCGCGCTGTGGCTGGCGGCAAAGCGACGGCGTGTACTGATCGGCGCGGTGTGCGTCGGGCTGGCGCTGGCCGGCATCGTCGTCCTTGCCACTCCGCTACTGGGCATCGTTACCGCGCGCATCGCACACGCGCAGAAGGGCGACGAACTTCGCGCGAGCCTCTCCGCGCTCGCCGTCACCGACGCCCTGGCCTCACCGGTGATCGGTTATGGCGACACCCGCAAGCGGCGCGGCGGCGAAAAGTCGATCGCCGTCGGTCCAACGCCGAAATGCCCGATCTGCGGACACCAGGAGGTGGGTAGCACCGGCCAGTTGTGGCTGCTTCTCGTGGCCAACGGCATCCTCGGCACCGTGCTCTATCTGGGCTTCTTCGCCGTCGGGATTTGGCGCTACCGCCACGACGGCACGCCGTACGGGATTGCCGGAGTTCTCGTGCTCGTGCTGTCCTTTCTCTACATGTTCAGCTACGACGCACTCCCGGCGCCGCTCGGCTTCACGATGCTGGCCTATGCCTTGCTCTGGCGCAGCGACATGCACCGCCGGCAGCGCACGCCGCCTCAAGCGGCGGGCAGGACCGGCGCGCCCCGCATCCTCGGGGCCGGGCGCCTTTAGCGGCGCAGCGGCCGGCGCCTACACTTGTCGGCCATGCCCTCGGTTCCCGAGAAGATCCTGCTGGCGGCGCCGCGCGGCTACTGCGCCGGCGTCGATCGCGCTGTCCAGACGGTGGAGCGCGCGCTCGAGCTGCATGGCGCGCCCGTCTATGTGCGCAAGGAGATCGTCCATAACAAGCACGTCGTCGAGCAGCTTCGCGATCGCGGCGCGGTGTTCGTGGAATCCGAGACCGAGGTGCCGGAAGGCGCGACTGTCGTCTTCTCCGCCCACGGTGTCGCGCCCTCCGTGCACGCCAACGCCGCCGCCCGGCGCCTCGAGACGATCGACGCGACCTGCCCCCTCGTCACCAAGGTCCACGTCGAGGCGAAGAAGTTCGCCGCCGAGGGATACACGATCGTGTTGATCGGACATGCCGGGCACGAGGAGGTCGAGGGAACGATGGGCGAGGTGCCCGAGAACATCGTGCTGATCGAGAACGAGCGCGACGTCGACACGCTCGAGGTGCGCGATCCGACCAAGGTCGCCTACATCTCGCAGACGACCCTGTCGGTGGACGAGACGCTCGCAGTGATCAACCGGCTACGCGAACGCTTCCCCGCGATCATCGGCCCGCGCACGGACGACATCTGCTACGCGACGACCAACCGCCAAGCGGCAGTCAAGCAGCTCGCGCGCGTGTGCGACCTCGTGCTCGTGATCGGCTCGAGCAACTCATCGAACTCCAATCGTCTCGTCGAGGTCGCGCGCGAGCACGGCGCCGACTCGTACCTGATCGACAACGAGACCCAGGTGCGCGAGGAATGGCTCGACGGCGCGCAGACGGTCGGGATCACCTCCGGCGCCAGCGCTCCCGAGGAGCTCGTGCAACGGCTGATCGGCTTCTTCCGGGATCGCGGAACACAGGACGTCGAGGAGCTCGAGGTGGTCCAGGAGGACGTACGCTTCATGCTTCCCAAGACGATCCGCCAGGCGATCGCGGCGGCCTCCTGACTTACCGCTCCGGACCACTGCGCACCCTCGTCATCTCAGACCTCCACCTCGGTACGCAGGAGCGGACCGACCTCCTGCGGCGACCCGAGCTCCGGGCGCCGCTGCTCGCGGCGCTCGACGGCGTCGAGCGCGTCGTCCTCCTGGGGGACATCCTCGAGCTGCGGCACGGGCCCCTGCGCGAGCCGCTCGCGACCGGGCGCGATTTCCTCGCCGAGCTCGGCGAGGCGCTCGGCGAAGGAAGCGAGGTCGTGATCGTCCCCGGCAATCACGACCACCACCTCATCGCCCCCTGGCTCGAGCGCCGGTCACGCCGCGGATCGCCGCCGCCGCTCGGGCTCGAGTCGGCCGTGGAGTGGCGCGCCGGGGAGCCGCTGGCGACGATCGCGCGCTGGCTGGGGCCGGCTGCCGTGCGTGCCGCCTATCCGGGCGTCTGGCTGCGCGACGACGTGTACGCGACCCACGGGCACTACTCGGCCCGCCACATCACGATCCCGATGTTCGAACGGCTGGGCGCGGGCGCGATGGCACGGATCGTCGGCGAGCCGGCGGGTGGCCCGGCGTGCGCCGAGGACTACGAGGCGACGCTCGGGCCGCTGTATGCCTGGATCCACGCGATCACCCAATCCGCGGGCGCGAACGTCGTCGGTTCGCAGCGGGCCTCGTCGAGCGCGTGGCGCATGCTTGCGGGCCGGAACGGTGGGCGTTCGCTGCGGCGCCGCGCGATCGCGAGCGCTTTCCCGGCGGCGGTCGCGGGCCTCAATCTCGCCCGGATCGGGCCGCTCCAGAGCGACGTGTCGATGCCGGCGATGTCCCGGGCCGGCCTGTCCGCGACCGCGGAGGTGCTTGCCCGGCTGGGGGTGAGCGTCCCCCACGTGATCTTCGGCCACACCCACCGCGCGGGCCCGTTCGCAGGCGACGACCTCGCGGACTGGTCCACGCTCTCGGACGGGCGCATGATCAACGCGGGGTGCTGGGTCTACGATCGCCAGTTCGCGGGCGAGGTGCCGAACGAGAGCCCGTACTGGCCGGGCACGTGCGTGGCGCTCGAAGACGAGGGAGCGCCCGAGCTGCGACGGCTGCTCGGATACCGGGGGAGGGGGGACCTGGAGCCCGAGGGGTAGGGTCAGCCGAGCGCCGGTGCGGGTATCGGCATGACTTCGAGATCGTCGATCCCGCTGAAGTCGGCGGGGTTGCATGTGTAGAGGGGGAGGGCGTTGGCTACTGCCGTTGCGGCGATCATCGCGTCATAGGATCGGGCGGAGGTCTTGCGTCCGGTTTGCCGACGCGACGCCGCGACACGACCGAACGCCCGCGCCGCTGCTGCGTCGAACGGCAGAGGGTCGAAATCGGCCTCTGCTTGTTGGAGGTGGGCTTGCCGAGCGGCGCGCTCTGATTCATCGGACGCGACGAGAGGCCCGACCGAGAGCTCTGCCAGCGTGACCGCGGTGATGAGCGGTTCGTCCGGGAGCGCCGTGTCATCAGCGAGGCGCCCCAGCAGGATCACCGTCGAGGTATCGAGGATGCCTCGTGCGACGATGCGTGCATCGGTCATAGGGTTGAGTCCAGGATCTCGTCGATATCCCTTCGCAGGGTGAGAGGATCGACGGTCGGGAGCGCGCGCCAGTGCGCTAAGAGCGTGCGCGCAGAGAGCGCAGGAGCGGAAACGGGGCGGAGCTCCGCGACTGCCTTACCGGCCCGCGTGATCGTGATCTGCTCGCCCCGCGCTGCACGATCCACAACATCGCCGCCATGGTTCCGCAGCTCTCGGATGCTGACCTTCGCCACAAAACCACTGTATCACGCGTGATACGCGGTCGCGTCAGCCCACCCCCGGGGTAAAGCACACCGCATGGCACGTCACGCCCGCGCCGACGGTCAGCTCGAGCACGCCCACGGTGTGCCGGGGATGCTCGATCAGGGAGTAGCAGCCGGGATGCTCGACCTCGAGCAGGCGGCCGTTCGCGGTCACCGTCCCGCGGCCGTCGAGCACCGCCCAGACGCCGCCGGCCTCGTAGGGACCCGAGTAGGGACCCGCGACGTCCTCGCTTTGCGCCGCCAGGTGGGCGTCGGGGCTGTCCTCGGGCCTGACCGGCGCGAGCGGTGCCCGCTCGAGCCCGAGCAGCTCCTGGATCGCGAGCTCGGTGTCCGCGTAGCCGCCCTCGCCGTAGTGGTACTCGAACAGGCACCCATCTCCGTTCCAGAGGTAGCGGGCGGGCCATCCAAGATTGCCGTACAGACCCCAGATCTCGTGCGCCACGTCGACGACGACGGGATAGGGAATGCCCAGACGCGCAACCGCCGCTCGCACCGCCTCCGGATCCGCCGATGGCGGGAATCCGGCCGCATGGACGCCGATCACGCGCAGGCCGGCCGACTCGTAGCGCTCGTGCCACGCCCGCATGTACGGGAGCGTGCGGATCGAGTTCACCCGGCAGAAGTCCCAGAACTCGATCAGGACGGGCCCGCCTGCCTGTCGCTGCTCCGTGCGCAGCGTCGCGTTGTTGATCCACGGCAGCCGGGGGGGGAACGGGGGGGCGTGGATGTGATCGACCGGCGCTCGCACGCGGGCGATCTTGCCACTATCGTGGGGTGATGCTCTGCTGGCAACGGATTGCCTCAGCTGTGGCGATCCTCGCCGCGGTGGCCGCGGCCGGATGCGGGAGCTCGGGCAAGGTTCCCGCCGAGGCGGGCTTCCGCTACGCGGCGGCCGGGCTCGTCCCGATCGCGCCGGCCGACGCGTCCCGTCCCGTCCCGGCGACGACGTCCTCGCCTGCTCCGCCGCCGCACTTCTCGGCGCGCAACCCGATCTTGACCTCATCGGTCTACCCTGGCGCACTCGCCGTCGACCTCGACCGCCTCCCGCGCGGCTCGAGCGCGGTGGCCTGGGCGGCGGCAGCACCGGTCGCGATCTACCGCTCGTGGCGTGACCGCCGCTCCGAGCGACGGTTCGCCACCCACGATGGGTATGGGATCACCCAGGTGTTCCTCGTCAAGCGGGCGATCCCGGGCTGGCTCGAGGTCTACCTTCCGGTCCGGCCCAACGACGCGACGGGCTGGGTGCGGTCCGCGAGCGTCGGGCTGACGATCGACCCCTACCGGGTGGTGGTCGACACCGCCCGGCACGAGCTCACGACCCTCCGATCCGGCCGGCCCGTGATGCACGCACCGGTCGGGATCGGCAAGTCCGCGACACCGACCCCGCTCGGGTTGTTCTACGTGGCAGAGGAGCTGCGCATGGTGCCGTCGAGCGGACCTTACGGGACCTACGCGTTCGGGCTTTCGGCTTTCTCGAACGTCCTCCAGACGTTCGGAACCGGTGAAGCTCAGATCGCGCTCCACGGCACGGACGACCCGGCGAGCATCGGCGAGGACTGGAGCAACGGCTGCGTCCACCTCAGCGACAGCGTCGCCGATTGGTTGGCGCGGACGCTGCCGCTGGGCACGCCGGTGCAGATCGTCTGAGCGCTGCAGCGTTGTGACAGAGATCGGGGATGCCCACCGGCCCCGGTCTCGATCAGGCTCACCCTGTTACTCGAATCGATACCCGACACGGGTCAGGAGGAGTCATGCACAAGACGGTCAGTAGCTACTTCAGGGTCAGCCGGGCAGCGCAGGTACTCGCGTCGATTCTCGTGGTCACGTGCGTCATCGCGTTCGCGCTGCTGATGATTGGGGACGTGGCCCACATGGTGGGGAAGGCGATCTGCCTCGCCGACCATTCCGCGACCGTCGGAATGACGACCTGCAAGTGACCGCCGCACGCGGGCGACCGGCCGGGCAGGACCCGGTCGGTCCCGGTGCAGGTCACGATCGCGAGAAGCCCTTGAACACCTTCCTCGCCGCTTTGTAGAGCTCCTGGCGATCCTCGTGCGCCTGGAGCCTGGCGAGCTTGGCCTTGGCCTTCGGTTCCCAGATCGCGTGACCCGAAACGGCGGCCCGCTGGTAGTACGCGCGGGCCGCGACGAGGTCGCCCTGGCGCTCAAGCATCGCTCCGAGGTCGAGCGCCGAGCGCGGCCCCCAGTCCTGGTGGCCGGTGTCGATCGCTCGTTGGTAGGCCGCACGGGCGTCGCCCGGCTCGCGTCCCTTGAGCAGGTCACCAAGGTTCCACAGCCCGCGCGGCATCGCCTCCGGGTGCTGGGAGTCGATCGCCGTCTGGTAGGCCTCGCGAGCACCGGGAACGTCGCGCGCGCGCTCGCGCAGGACGCCGAGGTTGTTCCAGGCGATCGGTGCGCATTCACTGTCGCCGGAGTCGATCACGCGCTGATACTCGACCCTGGCGGCACGCTTGTCGGTGCTCTCGAGGAGTACGCCGAGGTTGAGCGCCGCCCGCGGCGCCCACCTGCTGCCGGAGTCGATCACGCGCTGATACGCGGCCTTGGCGGCACGCTTGTCGGTGCTCTCGAGGAGGACGCCGAGGTTGTTCCACGCCAGCGGCACCCACTCCGGGTTCCCCAACCCGATCGCTTGCCGGTACGCCGACTCAGCGCCGGCCCGGTCGACCGTCTTGAGCAGCCGGCCGAGGTCGATCGCTGCTCGTGGTGCCCACTCCTTATGGCCCGAATCGATTGCCCGCCGGTAGACCGCACGGGCGCCGGCGGGATCGCGTCCGCTCAGCAGGTCACCAAGATTCCACATCGCTCGCGGCGCCTGCTCAGCGTGACCGGAGTCGATCGCACGCTGAAAGTAGGCGGTCGCGCCGGCGACGTCCCCTTCGAACGCGCGCAGGAGGCCGAGGCCGTTGGCCGCCTTGGGCCACACATTGGCTTGGCCGGAATTGAGCGCCAAGCTGAAGGCCCCCTTCGCTCCCTTACGGTCCTGCGTGCGGAGCAGCACACCGCCGAGGTTGCCGGCCGCCCACGGCGCCCACGTCTTGTGGCCCGAGTCGATCGCGAGCTGGTAGGCGCCGCGGGCGGCGGCGAGATTGCTCTGCTGCTCGAACAGGACCCCCAGGTCGATCGCCGCCCGTGGCGACCATTCGGCATCGGAGGCGTCGATCGCCAGCTTGAACGTCGCGACCGCCTCGGGGATGCGTCCTTCGCGCGCCAGGGTCGTCGCGCGCTCGTACGCCTCAGATGCGCTCGCCTTCGCGTTCGGGCGGGAGCCGGCGGCCTTTCCGCTGCCGGCCGCGGCGCCCTTCGCGCGCGTGCCCCGCGCGCCGGAACGGGGCTTGGTTGCCGTCCCCTTAGCGCGAGCCTTGCCCGTGGCCGGGCTCAGGTTCGCGAGCGTGGCGCCGAGTGCGACCACGGTCTTCGGGTTGCCGGCGCGGAGGACGCTGATGCTCGTCGCCTCGGCGACGGCGGTGCCGACGATCCGCATCTTGCTCGAGCCGCCCGTCAACACCACGTACGCGATCTGCTCCCTGGTCAGGCCCTCCGTGCGCTCGGCGCCCTCGATCACCTGGCGCAGCACGCGGCACGTCTGGTCGACCTTCGCGCCCACCCAGGTGTCGAGCTCGCCCACGGTCACGCGGCCGAGCGTCTCGAGCTCGTGCCAAGCGAGCCCGGGAACGTCGACGATCGTCTCCTCGACGTCCGAGAGGTCTTCCTTCGCCGCGGTGATCGCCTCGTCGAGCGCTCGCGCGCGCTTCTCGAGCTCGAGATCGCCCTCGGGCGGCGCGGCGAGCAGCGCCCAATCCTCGAAGCGATCGGCGAGGCGCTCGTCGAGCTTGTCGCGAATCACCTGATCGAAGTCGTTGCCGGCGTGAGCGGCAGGAAGGCTCCCCGTCTCCCCGACGACCTCGAACTCGCTGCTCGTGCGGCGCACGACCGCCGCGTCGAAGGTCCCCGCGCCGAGGTCATACACGGCCAGGCAGCGCCCAACCTCGAGCTGGTCATCGAGACCGGTCGCGGCCTGCAGCGCCGCGGCGACCGGCTCGGGCACGAACTGGAGCGGCACGTCGCCCCAGCCGACCTCGGCGAGCGCGCGCTTTCCGGCGTCCGTGAGCGCGGCCAGCTGCGTGCTCCCCGCCGGCCACGCCGCCGGATGGGTGAGCCTGACCTCGCGCGGAGGGTCGGGACGCGTGTCCCGCGCCGCGCCCGACACGTACGCGAGCACGGTCCCCACGATCTCCGCCACCGGGACGGTGCGTCCACCCCAGAACGGCCCCGCGGGAAGGTCGAAGAGCTTCTTCGGCGACGCCTCGAAGCCGGCGGCGAGACGCGCCCGAGCAAATGCCGTCTTGCCGCAGAGGAGCTCGCCATCGACCATCGCCACGCACGACCGCATCTGATCGCCGCCCTGGAGCGTCAGCGGCTGCGGCGGCTGTCCATCGACGCGCGTCGCCGCCGCGGTTCGCGAGGTTCCGAAATCAACCGCCAGTAGCCAGCCCATGATCCCCGCCGACGCCGCCGCGCGTGCTCATGCCCGCAAACGTAGCCGACCAACGCCCGCGGCGGCATCCCGGAAAAACGCTCGCCCGCACGCACACAGCCCGAGCTTCAGCGCGCCCAGCGGCTCGCGCCCGGGCGCGCGCCGACAGGCCCGAGACGGACCTGGCCGCTGTCGCGCAGCAGGCGCCCACAACTCTCCGCCGACCGGTGAGCCGCGTCGCGGGCGGCGGTCAGCTCGCGCCGGCGACGGTTGTTCTCGTCGTCGGTGCGGTGCAGCGCCCGTTCGTTCTCGCGCTTGTCGACGTCGATCCGCCGGAGCTCCTCCCGCAGCCGCTGGCGAACGTGCTTGCTCAGCGCCTCGCGGAAGGCGCGCATCGCCGCGCTGTACTCGTCGCGTGCCTGGACGGCGGACTGATCGATCGCATCGCGCACGGTGGTCTGGAGCTGGGCGCGCGTCAGCTGCTCCTTGCGGTGCTTGGTCGCCAGCTTGACGTAGACGAAACCGGCGCCGAGGGTGAACACGCCGACCACCGGGGTCGCGAAGAACGCGCTGGCGCCGATGGCCGTGCCGACGGTGCCGATCGCCCCGCGGCCGATCGCGAGCCCAGCGAGCGCCTGCATCGTCTCGAACAGCGAGAGCTCGGGGTCCTCGAGCTCGTCGAACTCCAGCGTCCCCTCATGGCCGCCCGCCTCGGCGCTCGACCACCGGTGCTCGAGCTCCTCGCCGCGAATGCGCGCCGGCAGCGCCTCACGCAGCATCTCCGACACGGCGTCGCCGGTGTCGGCCCAGAGCTTCGCACGAGCCTGAGCGAAGGCGTCGGCGATGGTGCCCTTGAACGCCTCAGCCTGGTCAAGCGGAAGCTTCTGCGCGCGCTTGAGGCTGTCGCTGCGCAGCGCTGTCGTCGCTCTGAGGAACGCCTTGAGCGCGTCATCGGTGATCGCCTCGAGGTCGCTGCGGACGGCGATCGGCCAATCTGACGCTTCGTCCTGCATCGCCTCGAGCTCGGCACGGCGCTGCTCCATCTCGCGGCGGTACTCCTCGCCACCGTCGGCGGCGCTCAGGAGGTCCTCGAAGCGCGACTCGGCGGTCTCGAACGCGAGCGCGCTGATCCGCGCCGCGTTGCGGATCCGCAGCATCGCCGCCTGGCCGCCGAGCCGCTCGCTGAGGAGCGCCTCGAGCTCGTCGAGGCCCGACAGCGCCCGGAGATCCTCGGCGAAGCGTTCATCGGGCTCCTCGAGGGCCTCTTCGGCCTGGACGCTCGAGACGAGCAGCATCGGCACCTCCGCGAAGCGGGAGTCGTGCTCGGCGAGCAGGCGGCGGTTCGCGGCGAGCACCGCCGCTGCGTCGTCATGGATGTCCTTCTTCGTCAGCACGATGATGACCGTGTCGACGCGGTCGGCCGCGCGGTCGAGAAACGCGAGCCCGTCCCGACTGATCTCTCGGCGCGCATCGACGATCAACAGCAGCGCATCGGCGAGACCGAGCGCGAGCAGGGTGCTCGCGAGGTGCTGCGTGGCGAGGCCGCCGACCCCGGGGGTGTCGATGATCCTCAGCTCGCGCAGCAACGGCGTCGTCAGGCCGACCTCGACCGAGCGCACGCCGCGACTATTCCCCGGGTTGCCCTGCTCGGTCGCCCAGTCCGCGATCTCGCCGAGCGCCACGGGGTGCGAGAGCACGGACCGGTCGCCGTTGGCATCGGCGTTCGCGCCTTCGGGGGGCAAGAGGTGCACGCGCGCGATGTCCTCGGACGCCCCGGCGAACTCGATGTAGGCGCTCGTCGCGATGCTCGCGTCCACGGGCGAGAGCCGCGGCCGTCTCACCAGCGCGTTGATGAGCGAGCTCTTACCGGACTTGACCTCGCCGACGACGACGATCGACGGCGGCTGGTCCGCCGGCTGGGCGAGCCGCTTGGCCTCCGCGGCGAGCCTGCGGGCGAGCGTGGTCGTGCTCGACGCGTCGCTGTCATCGGCCTGCGCGAGCGCGTCCGCAGCCTCTGCGAGGAGGTCGCGGGCCTGCCCGAAGGCCCTCGTCAATTGGGGGCTCGGTAGACCGCCGAGCAATGGTGGCGTGCTCACCCTGTCGCTCCTCTCGAGTTCGTGGTCGTATACACCTGCACCTCGGCCGGGCGCAACAGCCGATCGTGGTCGCGGTAGCCGCTGCGCACGACCGCGGCGATGGTTTCGTGCTGTGCCGCTTGCGCCGTCTCGATGACCGACACGGCGATCTGCTCGGTGTCATCAAACGGGGCACCGAGCCGTGGCTCGATCGGGCGCACGCCGGCCTGCTCTAGCGCGGTTGCGAGCATGCGCTTGACTCGCGGGTCCTCGACTCCGTCGGCGATGCGCACGCAGGAATCGATGATCTGTGCCCGCTCATGAGCCGAGCCGGCGCCGGAGTCCGGCGCCGGCGCGCGGCTGCGTGTGTCGTGCGGCGCTGGGCGCGGCTCGCTCTCGCGCCGATCGAGCTCGCGCTCGCGGCGCTCGAGCCTCGCTTCGCGCCGGCGCAGCGGCTCCTCCGTCGTGCGATCGGGCAGTGCCCGATCGCGGCGTTCCTCGGCGACCCGGCCGGCTGTCCTGCGGGGCGGGCGACGAGGGGCCGCGAGGGCGAGCGCGAGCGCGAGCAGCCCGGCAGCGCAGACGGCGACCACGATCGCGGTGAGCGTGTGCAGCGATGCTCGCGCCGGCGCTGTGATCAGCGCCACGAGGATGGCCGCGAAGAGCAGCGCGCCTGCTGCGGCCGGCGCGACGGCGCGCCACGGGGGTGACTTATGGCTGTTCATCGGTCTACGTCGCTCCTTGCTTGCCGGCTACTGGTCATGGCAGCTCCAGCGCCATGAGCGAGCAGGCGGTGGTCATGAGGCGTGCCAGCTCGTCACGCAGATGGGTCGGAAGGGCGCCGCCGGATGCGGCCGCGAAGCGCGACCAGCGCCGGCTGGAGCGCTCGATCGCGGCACGGGCCTCCGTCGCGGCGGTGCTCGCGAGACAGAGGCGCTCGGTCACGCTGCCCCCGCGCGCGAAGCGTCGCGCTTCGCTGTCGAGAGTCTCCGGCAGCCGTACCCGGCCCGCGTCGATCGCGGCGAGCGTCTCGACGATCCGCAGGTCGTGGAGGGTGGGGTCGCTGACCTCCATCTGCTCGACCGCGTGGCGTAGCGCGCTGAGTTTCTCCTTGGGCACTCCGGTTAGCGGCCCGACGCTGAGCTTCTTCAGTTCGTTGATGACGGCGCGCGTCTTGATCGCCTCGGCACGGCTCGCGATGTCCCCGACCGCGCGCTCGAGCTCGGTGAACCCGGAGCGGACGCGGAGCCGCTCGCGTAAGCCGCCCGCGCTGATCGGCTCGTCCGCCTCGCGCAGGAGCGTGACGGCGAGTTCGATGCCCTTCCGGTGCAGGAGCCGGTTGAGCTCCGTCCGCGCCTCGTGGGACACCCCGAGCTCGCGTTGCGGATCGAGGAACCATTCGGTCGCCATCAGCGCTCGCCGCAGCTCCTCGGGGTCCCCCTGCGCGAGGACCCGCAGGTCCTCGACGGTGTGGTCCTCGAGCGCGTCGCAGGAGACCGTCTGGGCGACGAGGCCGGCGAGCGGAAGCACGGTCGCGACGGCGCCGCCGTAGCCGCGGCGAAGGTCTCGCGCGGCTCGCTCGGCGGCGTGCCAGACGTCCTCTCCCGGTGCCGGGCGGATCAGGTCAGCCTGGGTCCTCACGCCGATCGTGTTCGCCGCCGAGTTCACCCCGGGATCGGAACGCTGGAACTCCCAGACGGTGTCGAGCTCGCGCTCGAGCTCCTTGCCCGCGACGACGAGGATCAATGCACCGGCGCGCTCCATCTCCCGCGCCGTGTCGGCGCTGCGCCGCTCATGGTCGGCGAGCCCTCCGAACCCCGGCGTGTCGACGAGCGTGATCTCGTCGAGGAGGGCGTCCGCCCCGCGCACGCTCACATCGAGCTCGGCCACCTCCGCCGCGGGAATCGGCAGCTTGTCCGGGAGCATGCCCGAGTCGGCGAGCGCCAGCTTCCGGCGCTCGCCGCTGCCGCGCAGCACCATCTCCGCTTCGTCGCGCGCGCCGGCGCGAATGCGGGCGACGACTTCGGTGTTCTCGGTGCCGGCGGTGGGGGCGATCGCGCGGCCGAGCAGCGCGTTGACGAGCGTCGACTTGCCGGCGCTGACGGTACCCGTGACGACGACGTTCAGCGGTTGGGAGAGGCGCTCGCGCAGCTCCGCGAGCTGCGTGGGGACGGACTGGCCCACGAGTCCTTCGGCGAGGTCGATCAAGGCGTTCGCGCGATCGGAGAGGCGGCCCGATTCAGGCATCGAGCACCGGCCACGGAGTGTCGGGTGAGCGCAACATTGGCGCGCACGCTATCCGGCCGCGCGGGTCCTGTGGATCCACTTTTCCTGTCGCGGCTGCTCTGAGAAGGCCTTCCCGGCCGCCGAGTTGGCCCGCTACAAGCCCCTGCCCTCGACGGGCGACTCGTGGTACTGGGAAATTCGCCCGCCAAGGGCGGGAGTGTCGGGACTACCGCCTACCACCGCCGCCTACGGTCTATCAAGCGTGCTGGAATTCTCGGAACCGGCGGTCCTCACGGGGCTTCGGCGAGATAGCTTTGGCCGGTGCGGAGGGTGATGTTCTTGCGGCGCCGGAAGTCGGTGACGACGACTACGCCGCGCTTGACGACCGTCAGGGTGCCGTCGCAGCGATCAGTGACCGTGAAAATGGTCCCGCGCACGGTCGCCGCGCTGTACCTCCCCCGCGTCTGGTAGTTGCCATGCTCGCTGGCCTTGAGCGTCTGTAGCACCTTCTTGCTGAGTTTGTGCCGTTTGAGCTCCACATCGCGGTTCTCGCCGCCCGGGACACTGGTGGTCGTGCCCACCACTGCGCACTCCGTCTTGTAGCTGGGAGCGCCCGGGAGAGTCCCCGAGTCGAGCAGGGTCAGGACCGTCAGACCCTTGAGGCGCCGATTATCGCTCTGCAGCACTTCGAACAGCCCTTCTGAGAACTCTCCCGTCTGGGTCTGCGTGCGCCTGCCCTTCTTGCTCGCGGCCGTCGCAGTCGTCACGTTCAACGTCCCCCCGCGCGCATCGACCTCCGTACCCACTGGAAGCTGCCGTGCCTCGGTCAACGGGATGAACCCCACACCCTTGGTCAACGCGGCCACCGCGTGCGCCGTGAGATTCGTCTCGAACCCGGCGATCTTCGCACGGCTCGGCGGCTTGACATAGACCGTTCCTGACACCGGAGCGAAGTTCGCCTTCTTGCCGAGCACCGGCGGCGGCGGCGGCGGATCCTCGGCGGTCGTGAACGTCTGATCGGGCCCATCCGTGGTCCCATCGCCATTCGCAGCCAACAGCCGCACGTGATAGAGCGCGTTGGGCACCAGTCCCGAAGCCGACGCCGAGACCGCGTGGCTGGAGAAATCAGATCCCACCTGCTGCGCCGGGGTCGACTCGTCATAGGCAACCGCACCCCCACCCGAATAGCGCGGATCCAAGCCGTACTGGAAATACGCGGTTGTCGAGAGCCCCTCCGGATCGACCGATCCCGAGAAGCCCGCACCGGCACTGCCCTTGACGGTCGGCGTGCCCGGGGCCACGGTGGGGGCGGATGGGCCGGTGTTGTAGGTGAATGCGTTTCCGGCGCCGTCGACCGCGACGCAGAACGTCGACGACGGACACGAGACCGACGGTTTCAACGAACTATCGGGTTCAATGTCGAGTGGCGCGGTCCAAGCGCTGCCATCGAAGGTCATGGCGTCCATCAGACCGTCGATCGCGGCGCAGAACGACGACGACGCGCACGAAACCGAAGACGAATCCGTTCCACTGCGCGCGCTGGGATCGATGGCGACCGGCGCGCTCCACGAGCTGCCGTTGTAGGTGTACGTGTTACCTGAGCTGTCGGCCGCGACGCAGAACAACGGCGACGCGCACGAAACGGAGCTCAGCGAGTTGTCGGTGGTGTCGACCTGGACCGGCGCGCTCCACGAGCTGCCGTTGAAGGTCTCTGCGTACCCGGCCAAGCCCACCGCAGCGCAGAACGACGACGACGGGCACGACACCGCGGCGATGTACTCCTCATTGGAGGCGTGGTTCACCGTTGCCGGACCGGACCACGCGCCGCCGCTGTAGGTGAACCCGTTTCCGCCGGCGTCCCCCGCGATGCAGAACGACGACGAGGCGCACGAAACCGAGATCAGCGAGTTGCCGGTGGTGTCGATCTGGACCGGCGAGCTCCACGAGCTGCCGTTATACGTCAGCGCGTACCCCGGGAGGTCGACTGCCGCGCAGAACGACGACGACGTGCACGAGACAGAGGTGATGTCGAAGACATCGGGCGTGCTGTCGATCTTGGCCGGCGCGCTCCACGAGCTGCCATTGAAGGTCTGCGCGTAGCCGTTGAAGCCGACCGCCGCGCAGAACGACGATGACGGACACGAAACCGACGTGGGCGGGTTCGCGACGTCGATGCTCGTTGGGCTCGACCACCCTGTGGCCGCGAACGCCGACGAAGGAACCAGGAGCCAGGTGGCAGCCAGAGCGATCAGACCTACGATGCGAACAAGCCGCCGGCCAAGGCCGGAGGGACCCGCGGTCCCCCAGAAACCACGCCGCGACGCACCTCGCCGGAACCGGTCCCGGCAGCACGAGCGGGTCATCGTGAGCGCTCCATCCGAGTCGACGCCGTCTTCTGCGCTCGCCTCTGCCGGCGGTTGCGCGAGCGGTGCCCAACCTTTCGAGACAGATTAGACGCGCTCGCCGCCGACGTCCAATTGGTTGACTAGGCCCGTCCGTAGCGATGGATCGCCTCGGCGATCGCCTGCGCGTTGGTGCGCACCCCGAGCACCTTGCGGGCCGCGCGCAGCTCGCGCCAGCCGGTGGCCTCGGAGATGCTCGCCTCGCGGGCGGCCTGCTCGAGGGTGACCCCGCGCGCGAGCGCGCGCAGCAGGGCGAGCGCCCGCGGCGACAGCGAGCCGGCCGCGTACCGTGTGACCATGCCCAGCCGCGCGAGGTCATCATCGAACGCGGGGCTGTGGCCGGTGCCGAGGATCACGAGGCCGGCGCCGCGGGCGCCGCACCGGAGTGCCGCCTGCTCGCGCTCGGGCGTGTCGGCGGGCCCGACGCACACCAACCGCGGCTCCGACAGCGGCCACGGCTCCCCGAGCGGCGGGAACCCGTCTCGTACGTGCCAGCCCGCCGCCGTGAGCTCCGTGCGCAGATCGAACAGGATCGACGGGTCCTCGAGCACGATCAGCGGTGGCCCCTCGCTCATCGATTCGTGAACTCCGCGACGGCCTGACTGCGGTTCGCGACGCCGAGCTTCTCCTTCGCGTGATCGAAGTGGGTCTTGACCGTCGCGCTCTTGATGTCGAGCCTGGCGGCGATCTGATCGATCGTCAGCCCCGACGCGGCCAGGGTCAGGATCTCGTTCTCGCGGGGACTCAGCAAGGGGTCTCCGTGGCCGCTCGGACGTGGCGGCGCGATCCGATCTCCGAGGTCCCTGCGGCTCTTACGGATCCGTCGCACCACGCCGCCGAGCTCGGTCGCGCTCGCGTCGCCGTCGAGGGAGCGCAGCTCGTCGCGGGCGGCGGGATCGCCGGCGCGCCGCAGCGCCTCGGCGGCGCCCCAGCGGCTGCGCAGCTCTCCGCGCAGGGCCAGCCCGCTCCATCTCGTCGCGGCGGCGTAGAAGGTCACGACGGCAGCGCTCGGGTCGGTACGGAGCCGCGCGACGGCATCGCGCTCGCGTTCGCAGCCCCCATAGCCGATCTCGACCCCGTCGGCGTCGGGCGCCGCGCCGTCGGCGTCATCGGCCGCCCACGCCGCGGTCACCGCGGCGAGGGCGCCGACGGGTTGCTCGGCGGCGTGCTCGCGGAGGCAGTTGCGGGCACGTGCGTCGGCATCCGGACGGCGCGCGAGCCAGGCGGCCTCCGCGCCGACCCACGCGAGGAGCGGGTGGCTGTGACCGCGTCGGGAGCTCACGCGATCGACACGCTCGAGCGCGTCGTCGGGCCGCCCGCTGTCGGCGATCGCGAGGCCGAGCAACGCCTCGAGCTGGTCGCGCTGCGCGGCGCTGACCGGCCGGTCGAGCAGCTCGCGGGACTCGAGCTCGACCGCCTCGCAGCGCGCGTGGCTCGTGAGCTCGAGCCACAGGCGACCGGTCGTGAACTGGAGCTCCCAACCGCGCAGCAGCAGCCCCCGGGCGCGCTGCTCCAGGGCCTCGACGTGAGCGGCCATGATCGGAGCGTCCTCGCCGAGCGCGAGGCCGGCGATCATCAGCGTTTGCCCGGCCAGGAGCTCGACCTCGAAGTCGTCCTCGGCGCGCGCGGCGTCGATCGCCTCCTCGAGCGTCGCGCGCCAGCTCGGGTCGCGGGCGTGCAGGGCCACGGTGCCGAGCATGAGTAGCGCCCGGGCCGGCTCGACCCGGGTCGCTCGAGCCTCGGCGGCGAGGGCCCGCGCTTCGGCGAGGCGCTCGCGGCCCACCGGTCCCCCGCCCGCACGCAGGAGCTCGATCTTCAGCGTCAGCTCGGTGGCTCCGGTACCGGCGGCGCGCGGGAGCGCGGCGCTGAGAACCCGCACGGCGTCCTCGTCCTCGCCGAGCGCGATTCGCGCGCGCCCGTGAACGAGCGCGGCGAGAGGGCCGGCGTCGGCGTCGAGCGGCACCGGCTCGGCGAGCGCGCACGCCTTCGACGGCTCGCCCGCGGCGAGCATGGCCAGCGCAGCCCGGACGTGCAGGTCCCACTTCTCGGGGCCGTCGCTGCACGCCGCGGCGAGCGCGAGATGGCGCGAGCGCGCGAACGGTCCCGCGGTCGCGGCGGCGGCCAGCGCACTCGCTCGCGCTTGGGCGCGAAGCCCGGCGGCGGCCTCGTGCCGCGCCCGCTCACCGGGATCGGTGAGCGCGGCCGCAAGGCGTGCGTGCACGCGCTTGCGCATGTCGGCGTCGAGCGCATTCACAGCGCGCTCGCCGACGAGACGCTGACGGACCGCGACGCGGCCGGCCTCGACGTCGACGAGCCCGGCGTCGGCGAGCTCGGCGACGGGCGCCTCGCCGAGCGCGGCGAGCTCGCACGAGCGGCCGCGCAGAGCGATCGTCGCGAGCGCGAGGCGGGCTTCCTGGGTGCGCGCCGCGAGTCGTGCGTCGATCGCCCGCGTGAGCGTCTCCGTCGGCTGCCCCTCGAGCGCGAGCTGCTCGAGGAACAGCGGGTTACCGGCGGCGGCCGCGACGACGCGCGCCACGGCGCGAGCGTCGAGACGCGCGTTTGCGCCCTCCACGAGGACGGCGGCGTCCTGGGGCGCGAGCGGTCCCAAAGCGCGCACGGCGAGCCCCGCCTGCGCGCACGCCTCGCGCGCGTCCGCCGACAGCGGCTCACCGTCGCGCAGCGCGCAGAGCAGCGCCACCTCGCTCACCAGGGCGGGGAGGAGCGCCAGCGTGTGCGCGTCCGCGCACTGAAGATCGTCGAGCACGAGCACCCCATCGCCGACCACGGTGGCGACGAACTGCGCGACCGCGACCGGATCCGCCCCACGCATCTGCACCCCGAGCGCCCGTAGGAGCGGGAGATACGGCTCCCACATGAGCTGGGCGATGCCGCCTCCGGCGAACACCCGGCGTCCGGTCGCGACCGCCCCCTCGCGCAGCAGCGCGCTCTTGCCGATCCCGGCGGGGCCGCGTACGGCCACGGGACGCCGTGCCGCGAGCTCGCCGACGAGATGTCGCAGCTCGCGATCCCTGCCGATCAACACCCGTTCGATTTTACGGTTCGACGGGCACCCAATGACATGAATCGATGACCCCGGCGTGCCGCGATCGTCTTACACTCGGTGCTCGCGCGACCGGCACCACGGCCACACGGATTCACCGATGAGCGATGAGCACTATCCCGGCGAGCACTTGCCGTCCGACGAGGACCACGGCCACGAGGAGCCGTGGCCCGAGCACCACGATCACGATCGCGCGGAGGACCCGCTCGATGAGATCACGCATGGCCTCCCCGGCTTCGAGGAGCACGGCGAGCACACCGGCGGGGCGGCCGATCCGCACGCTGCCGGGCACCACCGAGACGACGAGACCGTCGCGGCCGAGACCCGGCAGCGCGACCCGTATCCGGCGGCACGCGAGCTGCCCGGCGCGACGGTCTTCGAGGTCACGCCGCATGTCGAGGGCTTCGAGCACGCCCAGCGCGTCGGTCCCGACGCTCTCGCCGACCACTACGCGAGCGCATGGTCCCTCGATCAGTTCGGTGACGGCACGCCCGCCGCGATCGCCGCGGAACCCCCGACCGGCGAGCCGCTCGCCGCCCTGCTCGCGCCGCTTGGCGCCGGCACCGTCACGGATGACGTCGGGGGGTCGGCGGCCGCGGCTGGTCACGCCGCGACCGTGCTGTGGGCGGCATTTGCGCTCGGAGACGAACCGATCGGGCCCGACGGCCAGCCGCTCGGTACGGTCGCGATGCTCGAGGAGCTCGAGGCTCGCGTCGGGGATCCGGTCGCTCAGGCGGTCATCAAGGATGTACTCCTCGCCGTGCGGAGCTCCGCCGAGGATGACACGATTCGGTGATGGCCCGCCCGCGCCGGCGGGGCGACGATTGGGATGTGCCGGGCAGTACCGGCAAGGAGACCGAGCAGAGGAGGAACCATGCACGACCACTTTTCGGAGGCAGCGGGCGCCGGCCACGACCATCTGGCCGCGGACCACGACGCACCGGCGTCGGCGACGGGGCTCGAGTCGAGCAGCCTCGACGCGCCGCCCTCGAGCGACCACGAGGATCTGACCGGGCTGGAGGCCCTGGCGCATCCGTCGAGCCCCGACACGATCGCCGGCGACGCGGGAACGGAGGCGAGCGGCGCGGCTGCCACCGGCATCCAGGAGCCCACTCCGCCGAGCGCTGCGGACCAGCTCCACGAGAGCATCAGCCAACTGTTGGCGCCGCAGCAGCCCGCCGCGCAGCCGTCGAGCCTGGCATGGGTGCCGGCGCCGGCGGTCAACCCCCACGAACCGGTGATCGAGACACCGATTCCGAGCGCCGATCCCGACCTCCACGGAAACCCGGTCGGCTACGTCGCGCCGGTGGTGAACGACGGTCGCTGGGGAATGGAGCCGGTGGGAACCGACTGGCAAGGAAACCCGATCGAGCAGCAGGGCCAGCTCCCGGGCTCAGACGTGATCGGGAACCCGGAGGGCCAGGGCCGGTACTGGACCTACATGGGCACGGAGTCCGGATTCTGCGGACCGGAGTCGGTGTCGATGGTGCTCAGCGAGTTCGGAATCCAGGCGAACGAGGACGAGATCGCCGAGCTCGCGATCTCGAGCGGGGATGCCACCGGGTCGGTCGCCGACTCGGGTCCGGGCGAGCTCGGATACGGCATGACCGCGCCCCAGATGGCGGAGATGCTCGACCGTCTCGGAGTCCCGGCGATGGCGACGACGGGCACCTACGGCGACCTCGTCCAGGCGCTCGAGAACGGTCGCGACGTCATCCTCAGCATCGACGCCAACCTGATCTGGCACAACGACCCCGAGAGTCAGATGGAGGGCGAGAACAAGACCGAGAGTCACGCGGTGGTGCTCACCGGCATCGACCCGGCGACGGGCATGGCCTATCTCAACGACCCCGGGACCCCCGACGGCCGGATGGAGGCCGTCCCCCTGAACGAGCTGATGGCGGCCTGGCAGAACGGAGGCAACGCCATGGTGGTGACCGAGCACGTCACCTCGGTGAACACCTCCGCCGGCGTGGACACCTACGGCGAGCAGATCCAGGTCGGGCCCGATGCCGACGCCGCGATCACGGCGATCACCCCGGGACCGATCGTGCTGCCGATCACGCTGCACCTGGTCGACGCAGATCAGTCGCCTGACGCCTGAGCCTGACCTGCGGCATGTGAAGACGGGGCGCGGCTCGGCGAGCCGCGCCCCGTCTGTGTGTCTGAGCGACAGTTGAATCCTCGTCGCTGCGGCGACCCCGTCTCGATACACCGGGACCCACATGCATGACGGTTTTCGGGGATGCCGCAGGCGCGGATGCGCGCTCAGACTGCGATTTACCAGCACATCCAGCCACCCAGCGAAGGGAGCAGAGATGATCAGTTTCGCGCAGGACACCCAGCAGCAGGCCTACGAGCGGATCGCCGCGCTCGTGACCCAGCTCTACGGCGAGGCCGCGTCGCCGGTCGGCGACTGGCCCGCGTTCCGCCTCACGCGCGGTCCGTCGAGCGTCGTCGTCGCGGTCGAGGCGTGGGGCGAGGACCGCGCCGTGCTCGCCGCGAGCTCGTGGGTCGTGCTCGGGGCCGAGCGCTCCGAGGAGCTCTACCGCTTCCTGCTCGAGCGCAGCTTCGAGCAGCGCTTCGGTTCGTTCACGATGGACGCCGTGGGCGACAACCAGTTCATGTACCGGATGCCCGCAGACCTCGTCGATAAGGAGGCGGTGCGCACCGCGATCGAAGCAGTGCTGTGGACAACCTCTCGCTTCGATAGCGAGATCATCGCCCGCTTCGGCGGCATGCGGCAGGCTGACGCGGCGGCCGCACGGGACTTCGAGCGCTCGCTCGAGGAGGCGGGCCTGAGACTGCCTCCGGAGGATGATCAAGAGGCCGCCTGACCCTGTACGCCGCACGCGACCCCCGAGCGAGGACAAGCGCTCGGGGGCCGCGGCGGGGCGATCACCCTTAGAGTGGCGCCCGTAGGGCCAGCGCCGCCCGCCTGGTGGTCAACGACAGCGACCGCGGGTCGCCGGCGCCCGCCGGCGACCCGCGGAGGTCTGTCAGAACAGATACAGCAGTATGTGACCGGAGGCGGAAGGACCGGCGAAGTCGATGGCCGATACGTCCACGAGCAGCGGGCTCCTGACCTGCAACTCGAATAAGGCCAAGCGGCTCAGCTGGACGTTGACCACGCCAACGTCGTCGCCGGGTATGTCGTACCTCCCAGTGCCGAGGACGACCCGACGGTTGAACCGACGATGGGAGAAGAACTGTGAGATCGTCACCGTGCCTTTGCACGCTGCGGTGCCGAAGCAGGCGAAGACGACACCCACAGAGCCCGACTTAGAAGCGACGCCGTCAATGCTGGCGAGCTTGATGTCCGAGGGACTGGTGACGATCTTCTTGCAGTACTTCAGGTCCGTGACTCCCGGCGGGCACACGTAGACCACGCAGTACTTGTGAAACGCGGTCCCCGGCGGGCACTGGTCGATACAGTAATTCTTGTTCGAGACTCCCTTCGGGCACTTCCCGCCCGTGGTGCCGGCCAAGGCCGCGCTCGGGACCATTGCGACAGCCGCCACCGCAACAATCGGCACGATGAGGGCGAGCGTCTTTTTGATCATAGGACCTCCTCCAGGTAGGTCTGGCGATAAGCGGTTCTGCTGCCGCATTTCCAGCGTTGCAGCGTTCATACGCGCGAGCGCCGTCTTGGCTGACACATATCGCGGCTGACGTACGCGGCCGGGCGCGTCGGCGAGCCTCGGCCGGTCAGCTCCTCAGCCGCTGATGACCTGGGCGATGACGGTCCGGTTCGGTCCGTTCTCCGCGGACAGCACGGAATTGCCGAGGTAGCGCACGACGAACGTCAAGCGGGCGTATCTCCCGATCTCGTGCCTCCCGACCGGGAGACCGGCAGTGAACTGGCCTTTCCGGAGCTTCGTGGTGCTGCTGTACGTGCAATTGGAGCGCAGACGGACCTTGCTCGTGTGGAGCGTCGTCCCAGCATCCGCCAGGAGCAAGTCAATCCCCATCTCGATCGTGATCCGCACCGTGCCGCTGCACGTGCCGGCGGGCACCTGTTCGCAGTACGCGGGGTTCGTTGTCCCCTTCGGGCAGATCGTCACACTTGGTCGCACGATCTTCCCGGACGTGGTGAACGTGTACGGCGGCCCGGCCGTGTGCAGGGGCCTGACCTTCGCCGTCACCCGCGTCGGCGCCACGTTCCCGGCGGCGCCCGCCACCGCTCCGAACAACATCATGCCGGCCAGCAACGCCATCAGGCCGATCGGGCCATTGCGCCTCACAACTCAGCCCTCCTCTTCGGTTCGGATACGACCTCGCTCGAGGGCGAGCGCATTCTGGATCATTGCATCCTCCTTGATCAACTGACCACCTTGCAAGTAGGTCCCGGGAACGAGCCGCTCCGCCACCGTTTCCAGGACGACAGCGACAGTACGCGCAATACCTGCTCCCCTGATTATGCGCCTCAGGCGAAAACGCCACGGATAGTCTGATGTCAGCCTGTGGACGACCGCCACGTATGATTATCCAATGCGGGCGGTGAGCCAGTGGCGCTCCTATCGGTTGGCGAGCCTGGCGGCCACCCTTCTGGCGGCGGCCCTCCTGCTTGCGGGCCCGGCCTCCGGCGCACGCGCCACGCCCGGCCTCACGGTCGGCTTCAGCCTCGATCCCGCTCTGACCGCGGGGACTTCGGCGACCCGCGCGCCGTGGATCACCCGGGCGCTCGGGGTCGGAGCCGGCATGGTGCGCATGGACGTCGACTGGGCAGAGGTCGCTCCCGCCAGGCGGCCTCGAGGCTTCCGGGCGAGCAATCCCGCCAGCCGGGGCTACAACTGGAGCTCGGTCGACGGACCGGTTCGTGATCTCAGGGCCCGTGGACTCCAGGTGCTGCTCACCATCGAGACGGCGCCAACGTGGGCCGAAGGGCCTGACCGCCCGCGCGGCGTCCGGCCCGGGACATGGCGGCCCAATCCAACCCAGCTGGCTCTGTTCGCCGAGGCGGCTGCGCGGCGCTACTCGGGACGATTTCGCGACCCCAGCGATCGGCGCACATTTCTGCCGCGGGTCCGCTACTGGCAGGGCTGGGACGAGCCCAACCTCTCCTACTATCTCGGTCCCCAGTGGACGCACGGGTTCACGCCCGCGAGTCCGGCGATCTACCGCCAGATGGAGAACGCCTTCTACGGGGCCGTCAAGGGCGTCTCGAGCTCCAACTTCGTGGTCTTGGCGGGAACAGCCCCCTACGGAGACCCACCCGGCGGATCGCGGATGCAGCCGGTCACGTTCTACCAATCGCTGTTCTGCCTGAGCGCCAGCACGCTGACGCCGATCCACTGCTCTGACCCGAAGATCTACTTCGATGCCATCGATCACCACCCCTACGGCATCGGCGGGCCGCTTCAGCCGGCGATCAACACCGACGACGTGGCGGTGCCCGATATTCACAAGATCACTCGCGTCCTTCGGGCAGCCGAGCACGCCGGCCGCGTGCTGCCGCGCGGCTCCAAGGCCGTATGGGTCACCGAGATCTCGTGGGACAGCGACCCTCCCGACCCGAACGGTGTCCCGATTGAGCAGCAGGCCCGGTGGTACGAGCAGGCGATGTACGTGCTCTGGCGCCAGGGCGTTGACACCGTACTCTGGCTCCAGATCGTCGACGCGCCGCCGATCCCGAACTACGCGTCGACCTACCAGTCGGGGCTGTTCTATCTCGATGGCAGCCCGAAGCCGTCCGCCACGGCGATCCGCTTTCCGTTCGTGACCGATCGGATCGATTCGAGCCACGTGCAGGCGTGGGGTCGTGCGCCGACGGGCGGAGTGCTGACCCTGGAGGTGCAGCGCGCTGGACAATGGGCGGTCATCGCGCGGCTGAGAGTGAGGACACATGAGGTGGTCTTCACGAAGCTGCCGTTGCGCGGAGCCGCTGTGCTGCGGGCGCAGATTGGCGGCCAGACGAGCCTGACGTGGTCGCAGGCGGCATGAGTAGTAGAGCGAGCGATGCCCACGGGGCGGACGGGGCGGCCCCCGTCGGAGCGTCAATTATCGCGCGCGGGCTCCGTCCCTGAGCTCGGAGAAGCCCGCCTCGTCGAGCACCGACCGCAGCTTTCGCAGCGATCGGGAGAGGATCTGTTGGACGTTCGCGAGCGTCAGTCCGACGAGCGCGGCGATCTCGGGCCCGGTCAAATCGCCGCCGAAGCGGAGCGCGATCACCTCGCGGTCCCGATCCCCCAGCCGGCTGAGTGCCTCGACGATCTCGTGAGACGCCGTGAGCCGGGTCTCCGGTCCAGGCACGGAGGGCAGCATTCCTTCGTCGATCTCGATCCGGCTCGAGTGATCGCGACGGTGGTGGTCGATCAAGAGGTTCCGGGCGATCGTCAGTAGCCAGGTACGCTCTGACCCCCTTCGTGGATCAAACCTGCTCCACGCGCGTAGCGCATGCTCGAACGTCGCCTGCGTCAGGTCCTCCGCCGCGGCCTGGTCGCGAAGCCGATAGGCGAGAAAGCCGTAGACGATCCACACGTGCTCCTCATAGACACGCGCGAAGTCATCGCCGCGTCGGTTCATCGCCCGAGATCCTCTTCGCTGCGGCTCATCGCGCATCCCACGCCGGCGTCGAAGCCGTGCAAGCCCAGGGCCCGACGCCGATCGCGATCGAGTCCGTTCAAGACCGCCCGGCCGGTGCGTTGGGCAGGAATCGGCGCGTGGACACGGGCGGGCGCACCGGCTACATTACCCGCGCCGACGTCGAACACGAGGGGGTGGTCCTGTGACCCTGATGAGGAACTATGATGGCTTTCGGGGAGATATGAGGGCTTTGCCAGGGTCTACCAGGTTTGTTATGCTACCCGCCGAAACCCTGTTTGTGTGCCGCCACAGTGCACGACCAGTTCGCTGCCATGGCAGACGTTGCCACGAGCGGGTCGAGGCAGCAAGAGGTGACAGGGACTCACCATTTCTTTCGTGCTTCGTGGACGGCTCGCCGTTACGAGAACAACCGATACTGCCTATAGCTAACGCTGGCTGACAGACAGATGGCGCAACCCGGATCCGTCGCACCGGGCGCTGTGTTACTTGCCGCTCCTCGCTGTTGTCGGGGAGTCTGGCGCAACGGGGCGCCGTTAACCGAGGGACCAATGTGTTAACGGAAAGAATTAGAGCGCTGATCGCCACTGAGGCTGTGGACAGAGTGGACACGACGGCTAGTGCGGTGACCGAGCCGAAGCCGCGACGGATGACGCCTCGGACCGCGCAGGATCCCCGGAGCCCCCGGGCTGGCGATACCGGAGGCGGGGCCTCCGAGTTAATCAAGGCGATCCTCGCGCGCGAGCGCCTCCAGCGTCGCCTCCTGGTCGCGGCCGATAGCTTGGCCGCGCTGGCCGCGGTGTCTCTGGCCGCGCTTTTCACCCACGCGCAGCTGATGTGGTCGACCGCCCTGGTCATACTCGTCGTGGTCATCATCGCCAAGCTGCAAGGGCTCTACGACCGCGACGAGCTCGTGATCCGCAAGTCAACGCTTCAGGAGACGCCAAAGCTGCTCGTGGTTGCGGCGGCGACCGGCGTGATCGTCTACTTCGCCCGCGACGAGCTGCTGGGCGGTCACTCGGGAACCCCGGCGTTCTTTTTCCTGATTGCGCTCTTGATCTCCGTCCTACTGCCCGTTGGCCGCATGTGCGCGCGCCGCATCGCCTGCTCCGTGGTAGCGGCGGAGCGGTGTCTCGTGGTGGGCGACGCGGCCGTCTTCAGACGCCTTCAGCAGCGGATGGTGGGGGTAAAGGGAACGACCCTCGTGGGTGTCGTTCCGACCGACGAGGTGCCGATGTCGGTAAGCGAGCTGCAAGAACTCGCGTCACGCCTGGACGCCCATCGACTCATCATCGCTCCCGAGCCCCGGGTGCTCGATGATCGGACCGCTGACCTGATCAGTTGCGCGCGAGCGGCAGGACTTCGGGTAAGCCTGCTCCCCGGAATCACGGCTGCCCTGGTGCCGGGGGTCATGGCTGCTATTGGCGCGGGGCGAGCCGTAGATCAGTTCGGTGGCTACACCATCGTGGGGGTTCCACACTTCGGGCTGTCGCGGTCGTCGGCGGCAATCAAGCGCGTGTTCGATGTCCTGTCCGCCGTGGTGGCCATGGTGGCGTTCGCCCCGGTGATGCTTATGGCTGCGCTCTGGATCAAGCTCGACAGTCCGGGGCCCGTTCTCTTCAGGCAGACGCGTGTCGGTCGCGATGGCCGCCGCTTTAACATCTTAAAGCTTCGTTCCATGGTCGACGGCGCCGACGCGATGAAGCTCGAGCTGCTCTCTCTGAACGAGGCGGGCAACGGAATGTTCAAGATCGCGGCTGATCCGCGGGTGACCCGAAGCGGATTCTGGCTGCGACGCATTCAGGCGGACGAGCTTCCGCAGCTGTTCAATGTCCTGCGTGGCGAAATGAGCCTCGTGGGTCCGCGCCCGCTGGTCGTCGAGGAGGACGAGCGGATCGTGGGCCGCGATCGGCGCCGGCTCCATTTGATGCCCGGGATGACCGGGCCATGGCAGATTCTCGGTCCGAATTCCCACTCGCTGCCGATCGGCGAGATGGCTAAGCTCGACTACATGTACGTCGCCAACTGGTCACTGTGGGAAGACATGTCCATCCTGCTCCGGACGATCGCCCTGGTGGTCGGGCGTCGAGGAGTGTGAGCTCGTGGCGATAGGGGCACCCGATCGCCACGGCGGGTCCGTGGTCCCTGGACCGAGCCGGATAAGCCTCCTAGGCCTTCCGATCGACGCGTTCACCCATTGCGATCTCGTCGAGCGGGTGTTCGGTGACCTTGATAGCGGTAATGGCGGATACATCATGACGGCGAATCTGGACAACCTGCGCGGAATCACTCGCGATGACACGCTTCGCAGCTTGGCGCTGACAGCGGATGTTCGGGTCGCTGACGGCATGCCGCTGCTATGGGCGAGCAGGCTCCGAGGCACTCCGCTCCCTGACCGGGTGGCCGGTTCGGACCTGATCCTGACCCTGTCGGAGGCGGCCGCGCAGCGGCGGAGATCGGTGTTCCTGCTCGGTGGATCTCCCGGTACGGCGGACCGTGCCGGCGAGGCCCTGTGCAAGATGTTCGCCGGCCTCGAAATCGCGGGGACCTGCTGCCCTGATCTCCGATCTCCGGAACCCGCTGAAGAACTCGAGAGGATTCGAGCCGTGCTCGAGCAGGCGGGGCCCGACATCGTGTTCATCGGGCTCCCTTTTCCAAAAGCCTCCGTGCTCGTCGGCGTTCTCCGCGAGCACATCAGCGCGACCTGGTTTCTCGGGCTCGGAATCAGCTTCAGCTTCATTTGCGGGGACATCCACCGCGCTCCGCGCTGGATGCAGAGCGCCGGGCTCGAGTGGCTTCACCGTCTGATGCAAGAGCCGAGGAGGCTTTTCAAGCGTTACATCATCGAAGGGATGCCGTTCATCGTCACCTTGCTCTCGTCAGCGCTCGCGGATCGCCCGTGGGATGCAGGACCACTGTGCGAGTGTGTTCGGCGCTACTCGAGCTTGCGACCAGGTGATCAAGCATCAGATCGCTTGCACGTCGCGGTTGCGAAGGAGACGGGTGGCGGAGGTGTCGGACCGATTCCTCCGCGGCAGTTCTCCGCTTACAGACGCGCTGTGGCGCGAAGCCCAGCCGCCAAGCCAGACCCAACTGAGCACAGCCAGTGGAGACCGTATCCCAGATTTGCGCCTTCGTTTCCAGGGCGCACAGCGACCACAGCTGCCTTGGTGGCAGCCGCCATGCCTATTGCGAGTGCCGTGAGGGCGGCTGCAAGCTTGCCGTCGCGCTTCGCGTAGAACAGGACCCGACTGCGGTAGAGGTGGTGCACCGCAAGCGGAGCCACCTTCATCGTCGAGGTGCCGCCCGCGTGCCAAACGCCACTTTCAGGAACGAACAACGAGCGTCCGCCGAGCGCACGCACCCTATCTGCCAGTGTTTCCTCTTCCGCGTAGAGAAAAAAGTCCTCGTCGAATCCGCCTGCTCGAGAAAACGTGTCGTGGGTGACTGCGAAGCAGGCTCCTTGCACGTAAGCTACCGGCCCTCCCAGAGTGTAAAGGGGGTCGCTCAAGGGAACGTCGCGCCGGATCTCATTTGGCATCCATCGTTGGGCCGCCGGAAGGAGTTCGAGCACATCCTGCAGGGGCCGAGACCGCCGGCGACAGTTGCCCAAGATGGCGCCATCAGCAGTGACGTACGCCGGTCCGACGATTGCACTGGGCTCGCGGTCGATCGCCTCGAGCATCGCCTCGGCCGCTCCGGGCAGAAGAGCCGCGTCCGGATTCAGAAACAGTAGCCGATCACCGTGTGCGGCTGCAGCTCCCGCGTTGCAGCCCGCGCCAAAGCCACGATTGCGTTCACACATAACCAGCCGCGCATCAACTCGAGCTGAGAGCACCACGTTAGCTCCGTCATCCGTCGAGGCGTTGTCTACGACGACGAGCTCGGCGGGCGGTGGCACCGACGCGATAGCCGTAGCGACGCTGTCGGCAGAGTTGTGTAGCACAATAATGACGCTCAGCACGATGGACTCCGGTGCCGCGTCTCAGCATCCAGTGCGGCGTAGAGAGCGTGGATATACGCGCAACGGGCCGCGGCCCTCATCCGGGTGAGACTACCGGGTGTTAATGGGTCAATACCCTGGACGAACGAGACCGGTGTGAGCCGCATCACGTCTGACGGTTGCTTTCAGCCGCGAAGATGTCAAGTAGCCTGGCGGCTGACGCCCGCCAGCTCATCCTTCGTTCCGCGTCATCGAGCAGGTTCTGCCTCGTTCTGTCGTCATGATCGAGCTTGCCGATGATGGCTCGGGCAAGGGCGTTGGGGTCATTCGGCGGAACGAGGGCCTCTGGGTCTCTCACCAACTCTGGCAGGGCCCCGACCGAGGTGGCGATCACGGGAATGCCACGCTCTAAAGCCCGGCCACCGGGCCCGCTTTGACTCGCCTGGCGATACGGGAGCACTAAGAGCGTCGCCTGTGAGAACACGCCGTCAATGTCTGCTTCCGGAATATAGCCCAGCCGTGCCGTTACGCGGGGATCTGTCGGGATCAGCGACTCGAGCGGTCCGCCACCCGCGATGATCAACCGGACATCCGGTCGCGCTTTCCATACGAGTGGCATGGCCGCAAGCAGGATGTCGATCCCCTTGTATTCATGCAGCCGCCCAAAGAACAGTACCGCGGGCGACAGCGGTAGAGGGTTCGGTTCCGCATGCGGCACGATTCCCAACGGCACTGTTGCCACGCGCATGGCCGGCATTCGCCGAAGCAGCTCTTCTTTCAATGCCTCGCCGTGCACCGTCACCACCGTGGCTCGGCGCGTCCAGGCCGCGCTCACAGGTCGCCGATACCACGTCGGCGCTTTCTCTCCTGGGTGTGGAACAGGATCGTGCACGTTGATCACGGTGGGCCAGGCCCGCGTCATCAGAAGCAGACGCGGATCCCGATTGTCATGCGCGAACACCACGTCGGGCCGCCATCGCGCAACGCGGCGGGAGCTCATCAATGCCTGGAGTTGGGGGGCTAGTTTGCGCATGCTCGGGTCGAGCTCGATAACCGGGATGTCGGCGGCACGGACTGGATCAAGAGCTCTGGCGCGTTCGTCAAAGTCGGCAAACTCTTCGGCGCGCCGCGTGCACAGGAGCGCTACCTCGGCTCCAAGCTTCTTGAGTTCCGGCGCAAGGTGTGCGGTATCCTTTAGGAACCAGTCACAGACAAGGAGCACGCGCAATTGCGGCAAGTGTCTCCTCTAGCTCGTGCGCGTATCGTTGCACCATCACTTCGTGTGTAAAGCGCGAGACATATGAAGCTCGGGCTGCGTCACGCATCTCGGCAGGGTTCGGATGACGGATGACCGAGAAGAGCGCGTCCGCATAAGCTGACGCAGACTGCTCACGCACCAAGACACCATTCACCCCGTCGACCACGACGTCCGGAATTCCGCCGATGGCTGGCGCAACCACGGGCAAGCGGCCAGCAAATGCTTCCAGAATGGCCATCGGGAGCGCTTCGAACTCGCTGGTCATGCACAGCACGTCAGCGGCTGCATAGAGGTCCGCCGTATCCCTGCGCAGCCCGAGCAGCACGACGCCACCACCACGTCGGTTGATCTGCCGCTGGAGCTCGGCTCTATCGGGCCCGTCGCCGGCAATGATGCCGACGAGGGGTATGCCACGGGCATGGAGGTTGCCGACGGCGTCGATGAATCTCGTGAAGCATTTCTCCGAGGAGAGTCGGCCGACGCCCAAGACCACTTGGTGACCGGCAGGAATCCCGAGCAGTGCGCGGGTCGCCGCCGGAGGACGCTGCGGCTGGGGCTCGACAGTTCCGTTGTCGATGACCGTGATGCGATGTGCCGAAAAGCCCAGCTCACGAAGGTGGGGTTCCTGCGAGGCTGACACAGCGATCACTGACGATCCGAGCCAAGCACAGACCCGGACGACGGCTTTGCGGCGAGGTCCGAGCGGCTTGCCCGCTTGCTTGTGCCAGTTCATGATGTGGCGCGCGCCGATGAGCTTCGCACCCACCGCTCCTGCCAGATCTGCGGTGGTACCCATGGTCACCACTAGCCGGGGGCGGCGGCGCAGCTCCAGGACAAGGCCCTGAACGACGGCGCGCGCGTCTTGGTTCCCACGCCCGAGGACCGTGACGGGGACGCCAGCGGCCATGAGTTCTTCGGCGAACGTGCCGCCTCCCTGAAGTGTCACCACACGCGGGGCAAAGCCCCTCTGGGCCAACGCGGGAACCAGGCCGGCCCAATGCCGTTCGGCCCCACCCGCGCCCAGCGTGGGCGCAATGAACAGGACGCCCGACCTTTCGCGCGGCGTCTCGACGTTGCTCATGCCGCGCGAGCTCGAACCCGGCCCGAGGAGGAGTAGGTGGCCAGAGGATCAGCGGCTACGATCCACGCTCCAGACACGCCTGGGTCAGAAGGGATCCGATGAAACCGCCGGCGCGGGTGATGAGCGTGTGCACGGGCGGGCAGGCTAGGCAATCTTCCACTGGGCGGGGGTACCGGCAGTCCGATCACGAACTGTATCGATTGGCAGAGGACATCCAAGGCGTACCCGGGCTCACGCTACCCTACGAGGGGCGCTATGGAGTCTGCGACCGCCAAGAGTGTTGTGAGCCGCGCGCGCGCGCGCGCGCAACGTAGCGCGGCGGCCCGACCGCTGTTTCGTGCAAAGGCCCCGCTGCGCGTGAGCTTCGCCGGTGGAGGCACCGACGTGGCCCCATTTCCTGAGCGCGAGGGCGGTCTCGTGCTGAGCGCCACGATCAACCGCTTCGCCCATGGCACGCTGCGACCGCGTGCTGACGGACGAATTCGCGTCGAATCGCTGGATCTCGGTATGGCTTTGGAGTACGGCGCCGAGGAAGCCGTCGACTACGACGGGAAGCTCGATCTCGTCAAGGCGGCGATCCGACGGGTCGCGCAACTCGAGGAGCCGCGCGGCATCGATCTCTTTCTCCACACCGCCGCTCCGCCAGGGTCTGGCCTGGGCGCTTCCTCAGCCCTGATGGTCAGCCTCATCGGGCTGCTACGCGACTATCACAGGCTTACGCTCGACGACTACGAGCTCGCCGAGTTCGCCTGGCAGGTCGAGCGTGTGGATCTCGGGCTCAAGGGCGGAACGCAGGACCAGTACTCAGCGACGTTCGGTGGGTTTAACTTCATCGAGTTCCACGGCGATCGTGTGATCGTCAACCCGCTGCGCATCCGCGTAGCGACGTTGTTGGAGCTGGAGTCCAACCTTCTGCTGGTCTTCACCGGAGCCACCCGCGCAGGGGACCACATCATCGACGACCAGACATCCCGCTATATGGCCGACGATCCGGAGACGATCGCCGGCCTCCATACACAGAAGGAGCTCGCTGTCGCGATGAAGGACGCGGTGCTTGTCGGCCGGCTGTCGGAGTTTGGGTGCCTCTTGGGCGCGGCATGGGACCAGAAGAAGCGCATGTCGACGCGGATCACGACACCGTTGATCGACGAGGCTTACGTTGAGGCCCTCGCCCATGGTGCGCTGGGTGGCAAAGTGACCGGGGCGGGCGGCGGGGGCTACATGCTGTTCTACTGCCCACCCGGCACCCGCCACAGAGTCAGCGCCCGGCTGAACGAGATGGGCCTCGAGGAGACGGAGTTTGCCTTCGATCACGAAGGGCTCAGAACCTGGTCCTATGTCGAACCGTGAGCTTCTGCACCAGCGTGTGGCGGAGGCCATTGCCGTCTGCGAGAGCCTGCTGAACGATGACGTCGCCGACGCGCTCGATGCAATAGCGAGAGAGACTATCCGCTCGCTGCGCGCGGGCGGCAAGGTGCTGCTGTGCGGCAACGGCGGCTCCGCGGCAGACGCGCAGCACCTCGCGGCCGAGCTGATCGGGCGCTTGAGCCTTGATCGCCGTCCATTGGCGGCAATCGCCCTGGCCGACAACATCGCCGCGCTTACGTCGGTTGCCAACGATTACTCCTTCGAGGACGTGTTCGTGCGTGGTGTTCGCGGGCTTGGGGCAAAAGACGACGTCCTCATCGGATTGTCGACCAGCGGCTCCTCGCCGAACGTCGTGGGGGCACTGCGAGCCGGCAACGAGCTGGCTATGACGACGGTCGCATTCGTCGGTCGATCGGACTGTCCGATGGCCGGTGTTGCCGACTATGCCGTATGCGTTCCGGGGCCCGGCACGGCACGAATCCAAGAAGGGCACATGATAGTTGCTCACACGCTGTTTGAGATCGTCGAGCGAGAGCTCTGCGCCGGCGAATAGATCATCCCGGCGCGGTATTCCTCGATCGCGACGGCACGATCAACGTCAAGGCGCCCGCTGGCGAGTACATCGAGTCGCCCGACGAGCTTGTGTTGATACCGGGGGCGGCGCCGGCAATCCGCCGGATCAACGATAGCGGCCTGCGGGCCATCGTCGTGACCAACCAGCGCGGGATAGCTTTGGGAAGAATGACCACGCGCGACCTCGAGCGGATCCACGTGCGGCTCGGGGCGCTGCTCGAAGCCGATGGTGGAGCGTCGATCGACGCGTTCTTTTACTGCCCGCACAACAGCGGCACGTGCACCTGTCGCAAACCGAACACCGGCATGGTCTTAGAGGCCCAGCGACGGTGGCCCGACATCGACCTGGCGCGCTCCGTCATCGTTGGCGATTCGAGAAGCGACGTCGGGCTAGGTGAAGCGCTCGGAATGTCGACCATATTGCTTCCGAGCGACGCACCCGATCTGGCGGCTGCGGTCGACATCATCATCGGAAAGGCTGATGTCCACCTCCAAGGTATGCCGTCCAGCCGCGCGCCAGGTTGACGGCGAGGGGCGGAAGGTGCCGGCGACGGCCGCACCAGCGAATTCAGCGCCTCAGCGTCGCGCTCCTCGGGCCAATACGTCGACAACCTCTTACGCGGCGCGCACGACAGCCGCTCCGGTCCGCCTGCCTGCGGTTCGACCGTCGGCACTGCTGTGCTCCACATAGCGCATCACGCGCTCCACTCTCTCCCCTGGGGCTCAATAGCCCCTCGGTCATAGCCGGCTCGTACGACCCTGGTGGAGAGAGCGACGCGAGGATCAGTATCGGGAGGAAGATCCAGATGAGGAGGACGATGAGAAAGATCATGGTTGTCTTTCTCGATATGTTCGTTCTCGATATGTTCGAGTAGCTGTTCGCATGGGAGAATTGTGCGCTTCGTTGGACACGACGTTGTAAAGATTCGGTGTTCATCGGGCGGCGAGTGGGTTGCTATCGCTTCGGCTGCATCTCCAATGCCCGCATGCGATCGCCGCAGTCATGAACTCGCTCACCTCATCTACCATCCCGTACATCAGTAACTTGACCAAATACTGGGCGGGCATGGTGCTCGGCATCGTGAATGTCAACCGTCATCGATTAGCTGGGTATCGTCGGCCACGCCAGTTCGGTGCAAATCAGATCGAACGCAGCGTCGACTACGTGTTCGCAGTGGTCGACCGCTGGCAGACGCGCGGCGACATGGACTGGTCCGGCAAGCGCGTCTTGGAACTCGGTCCCGGCCCGGATCTGGGCACGGGGGCGATCGTTCTGGACCGAGGAGCGGTGAGCTACCGGGCCATCGACGCATTTGATCTTGTGGGTATGGCCCCAGACGAGTTCTACGACGTTCTTGCGACTCGCCTCCACAGTCAATTCGACAAGAGCCGTTTGTCCTTCGCCCGGGTCACTTATCCCGGGCTGCCTGAAGTTGACGGCAGGTACGACGTCATCGTCAGCAACGCGACGCTTGAGCATGTTGAGAATGTTCCCGCGCTCTTTCGTCGGCTTCGGCAGTTGATGGAAGACGGGGGTCGGATGATCCATCACATCGACGCCCAAACACACATGCGCTGGATCAAAGACCGAGATCCTCTCAACATCCTCCGCTACCGCGAGCGGATCTACCGACGTTTGTTGTTCTTCCCCGGCGCTCCCAATCGCATGCGCGCGGAGGACTACCGCGTGGCCGCCGTGGGAGCGGGCTTTCACGTGGACACCATCGTCGCCGGGCGCTTGGCTGATCCGCGATATCTCGACGAGGTGCGTCAGCAGCTGGCCGAACCCTTTCGCTCTCGCTCGGATCTCTCGCTCTTGACGTTTACGCTGCTCGCTACCGCGACGCCGGCCGACCCTTAGGACCTTCTCTCAATTGGAACGAGAGCCCTGCGCGGCGAGAGCGTGCCGATAGACGGCTTCTGTCAGTTCCGCGAGGCGCTCCCAGTCATACCGCTCACGTGCTAGGTGGCCCACCGGTGGCGTCTCGCTGACCACGCGTGAGCCGGGCAAGAGCACCTGGTCGAGCTTCTGCGTGAGGTCCTCGACATCCCCGGTACGGAACACCAGCCCATGGGGCAGGTCCTCCTTGAGGGTGACCGCCTCCACGTTCTCTGGGATGTCGCTGACGATCGTGAAACGGTCGCAAGCGAGCGCCTCCAACAGGGCAATCGGCAGGCCCTCGATCGTCGAGGGCTGCACGAACACCGCCGCGTTACGCAGCAGCCACGCCTTCTCCGCTCCATGGCGAGAGCCGAGCAGCATGACGCGCTCGTCCCCGGCGGCGAGCCGACGGACCGTGTCGACGTATTGGTCGGAGTGGGAGGACCCGCCGGCGATCGCCAGTTGGAAGTCCCCTTGCACACGTGAGAAGGCATCAATCAGCAGATGGACCTGCTTCTCCGGGACAATCCGCCCAAGGAAGAGTGCAAAGGGGCGATCTCCGAGGCCCGCGATGGGTTCAGAGTTCGTCATGCCGGAGAGGTCGACGCCGTTTGGAATGTAATGGGAGTCGCGTCCGTAGGTCTCCATCAACAGCCCGCGGAGCACGCGCGAGACCACGATCGTCTCGTTGGGGACCGTTGAGGCCATCCGCGCTGCGAGGCGAAGCACCGCTCTGGCGAGTGGCCCCCACTTCTCGCGCTTCCAATCCATCCCCTGGATCGTGACGACGGTCGGGATCCGCCTGAGCTGCGGCAGCCAGGACAGCAGCGAGGGTCCCGTGGCGTGGAAGTGCACGAGGTCGTAACGGCCGCGAGTAACGGCGTGAGCGGTCGCGAGCCCGGTGTGGCTGATCGCTTCGAGATGCTTGGTGTTGATGTGGCCAAGAGGAATCTGAGTTACGCCTTCGTCCAGCCGCAAGCTGGGGTTGCAATATCCCCGGCGCCCGTACACGGTCACCCGGTGCCCACGCTTGACTAGCGCGCGTGAGAGCCCTTCAACGCCCACCTCCACGCCGCCGTCACCGGCCGGTAGACCCCGGGTGCCGATCATCGCGATGGATAGCGGTGAGTCGCTATTAGGCGAGTTGGTGCGCTTCAAGGGATCGTCCGTGACGGTCGCCGCACAGGACGGACGTCACGATCTAATGTTGAGAGCACATCTATATTCTACCGGTCGTGCTGGTGGACTGGAGGAAGACGCTATTCGTCACCGAGCTTTCGGACCACGGTGACGAAGGAATGCGCAACTGGATCAATATGGCCGACCGGGTTTTGAGCGACCGGGGCCATCAGACGGAGGTAGTCCGTCTGGAAGGCGATCCTCGCTGGTCGTCGCTCCGGCCTAGAACCTTTCACTCCATGCGGCGTGTGGCACCCGACGTGTTGGTGTATGTGCCCTATTCGGGGCTGACATCGAAGGCGTTGCTCCGTCACCTGGTGCTCCGTACTGCATCCGGATCACCCCCCGACATTCTCGTCGCCCTCCAGTCCAACTCGGCGGTTCGCAAGCTGCCCCGGGGCGTCGCTCCGACGCTCGGGGCCTATGCCTCGGAGCGCCTGCGCAGCGCCCATCGTGAGGTTGCCCGCGATAGCTGTGTGCTCCCGCCCGCCGTGAACTCCGCGCGGTTTCGACCCCCCGATGATTCGCGCTCTCGGATACGAGAGCAGATCGGCCTGCCCAATGGCAGGCCGGTCGTGCTGCATGTCGGCCACCTGCGCCGGTCACGAGGGCTGGAGCCGCTTGCCAAACTAGCTGCCGAGGGCAACGTAAACGTCGTGGTGGTTGCCAGCACCGCCACAGAGCCCGAGGTAGACGTCGAGGCGAGCCTTCGAGATGCTGGCGTCCTCGTGAAGCGCGAGTTCCTGCCCGAGATCGAGCGGTGGTATCAGGCCGCGGACGTGTATGTTTTCCCCGTCACGGACTTACAGGGCTCGATCGAGATCCCGCTCACCGTCCTTGAGGCGATGGCATGTGGGATCCCCGTCGCCACCGCGCCGTTTGGAGGGCTACCGAGTCTTTTCGCCCGGACCGAGAGCTTGCGCTTCGCTCCAGCAGCGCAGCTCGCTGCAACGGCGCAGGAGATGGTCGGAGTCGATGGTTTTCCAAATCGCGCCGTGGTAGAGGGAATGAACGAGAGTGCTCTTGCGGATGCGTTGGAGGACATACTCGCGCGTGTAGGCGGTCATGAGTGAGCTGATCGCCTTGTGCGGGATCGACGGTGCCGGTAAGTCGACGCAGGCATCGCTTCTCCAGACGCGTCTCAGAGCCTCCGGGAGCTCCACGGAGGTGCTTTGGTGCCGCTGGGATCCGCTCCTCGCCCGCCCGGCGGTGCGACTGCTCGATCGGCTCTCGCGACGAGGCGGAGCAGGGGCTGGGATCTCCGACTCGAATGCTGACAATGGCGACAGCCGTCGTGCTCTGAAGCGCCGACTTCTATCCTCACGGCTTGTCCGCAAGCTGTGGATGATCCTGATGGTGCTCGACTATGGTCTCCAGGTCGCGCCACGGCTTTACGTGGCGCGCCGATCGGCCGACGTCGTCATCGTCGACCGCTATCGGCACGATGTGCTCATCGACTTGTCTGCCGGGGGAGAGCTCGTGAATACGCCGCCGGCTCTGCGCTGGCTCCTCCCCGAGCCCGATCTGATCGTCATTCTTGACGTTCACGAGGAAATCGCGCTCTCGCGTAAGCCCGAGAGCCCGGACCTAACATACCTCGAGGACCGTCGCCAGCTGTATCGTCAGCTGGCTCTGGGCTCGGCTGCGATACTCATCGACGCGAGCGAAGCCAGCGACGTCGTGAGCGAGTCGGTGTTTCATGCGATCGTGACCAATCAGGCTGCGCGGACACATAAGTGAGTAAGCCGCTCATCGTCCTCGGGATTGATGGACTCGACTGGCGCTACGTCGATGCGCACCGCAGCGACCTGCCCACGCTGGCCCGCTGGCCTGTGCTGGTACCGCTCGCATCAATCTTTCCTCCCGACTCGATCCCGGCTTGGACGACCATTTTCACCGGCGTTCCGCCCGGGGAGCACGGAATGCTCGATTCGATCGACTACCTCGACAGGCGCCCTGCGCAAGCCGCCGAGACGGCCGGCGAAGCTCTGCCTGAGCGGACCTTCTGGGACGAGGCGGGACGCCGCCAGAATCGAGTGTGCGTCGTCAATCCGTTTCTCGCCTACCCGGCATGGGATGTCAACGGCATGATGATCGCGGGTCCTGTCTTCGTCTCTGGGGAGGTCTCGTGTACGGGGATCGACCTCCACGACCTCGGCCGGATCCCCGAGCTCGGCGGGATCGTGTCTTTCCCGACGCCAAAGACGATGGGTTCGTTCGTCGACGAGACGCTAAGAGCGACCAGCGAGCAGGCCAACTTTGGCATGAAGATGCTTGAACGATCGCGGCCAGATTTGTTCTTCCTCAACATTCTGACGGTAGATCGGATGCAGCACTTCGCGTGGCGGTTCGCGGACACGGACGACCCGACCTATCCGGGGCCAAATCCTCACGCTTCAGCGATAGTGCGTACCTATCGCCTAATCGATTCGATCGTGGCACGCTACGCGCAGGAGGGACGCGTGCTCGTTTGCAGCGATCACGGCCACGGGCGCCGCTGTACGCGCATGATCTTCGTTGATGAGGTGCTGCGACGCGCTGGACTCATAGCCGAATCCACTCGGGCCCCGAGGGCGCTTTCCCCTGCCTACCTGATCGAACGGGCCAAGCGCATCGTGTTGAGTCTGACTTATCGCTTTGCCTTAGAGGTGCCCGCCTACAAGCTGGCACGAAGGCTTCCAGGCCGCAAAACGCTTAAGCAGTCGACATTCTCCAGCGACGCCCAATCCTCACCCGCACGTCTGTCACGGCTGTTCGGGCGCAACCAGTTCGGCGGGATCGAGCTGCGGGAGGACACACCAGAAATGCGGGCCCATGTGCGAGCGGTCCTAGAGGGCATCGTCGATCCCTCTACTGGGGCGGGCGTGCTCGAGTGGGTCAAGAACCGCGAAGAGGTCGTCGACGGCGCCTGCATAGGCCGATACCCGCCGGTGCTCTTCAAGCTGATCGAAGGGTACGGAGTCGACTTCGGCCTCTACGGGAGCATCTTTGCGCCCGATGTCAACCACCGACGGATCTCAGGGGGGCATAAGGATCTGGGTGTTCTCGCCTGCTCATTTGAGGTCGAGTCTCCGCCCCAGTCGATTGAAGGCGTGTATGACGCGGTACTGGGATTGCTCTGATCGGTAGGTGGATGCGGGTCCTTCAAGTCAACAAGTTCCTCTACGGGCGCGCTGGTGCCGAGACGGTGATGTTTCGCACGGCAGATTTGCTGCGATCGAATGGCCACAACGTGTCGTTCTTCGCCATGCAGGACCCTCGCAACGTGCCCTGTGCGGAGTCGGGCTACTTTCCTCGCGGGCGTTACTACAGCGGCCCCCACAGCGTCTTTAGCCAAGCCCGGAGCGCCGCAGCGTCAATCTACTCGCTGGAGGCCCGCAGGTCACTAAGGCGTCTTCTTGAGAACAGACGGCCAGACATAGCACATCTGCACAACGTCTATCACCAGTTAACCCTGTCCGTGGTCGATGAGCTGGCAGCCCAGGACATCCCCACGGTGATGACCGTGCACGATTTCAAACCTGTCTGCCCCAGCTATCTCGCCTACACGGAGCACGCCCCTTGTCGTCGATGTGTTACGGGGCATCCGGGTCATGTCATTGCGCATCGCTGCATAAAGAACTCACGGGCGGCCAGTACCGTAGCCGCAGTCGAAGCGCTGCTCACGCGCACTCGTCGTATGTACCACCTTATCGACGCGTTCATTGTGCCCAGCAAGCACTGCGTTGAGGTACTGGTCGAAGGCGGTCTCCCAGCCAATCGCATGCATATGATTCCCAACTTCGTTGCGGACGAGCAGTTCCGCGAGCCAGGTGAGCGGACGGAGGCTCGTGCCCCGATGGCGCTGTTCGTTGGTCGCCTCGAAGAGGCGAAGGGCATTGACGTACTTCTTGCTGCTGCCCGGCTGGTGGCAGACGAGATCGATGTCGTGGTCGTGGGAGAGGGCCCGCTTCAGCGAGATGTTCAAGACGCGGACCGCGCCGGGTCAGTCCGTTACCTCGGACGACGCGAGTGGAGTGAGATCGCTGGTCTCATGGATCGCGCGTCCGCCTTGGTAGTTCCCTCACTCTGGGAGGAAAACTGCCCCATGGTGGTGCTGGAGGCGGGCGCGCGAGGTTGTCCTGTCATCGCGTCGGATCGTGGCGGTCTCAAGGAGCTTATAAGCCATGGGCACGACGGACTGTTGTTTCCGGCGGGCCACACCGGGGCTCTTGCCGCCGCCCTCCTGAAGCTAGGTCGGGATGTGGCGTTATCGGACCAGCTTGGACGGGCGGGCCATCTCCGGATAGTCGCGCGCAACACCTCAAGGGGGTACCTGGAGGCGCTCATGGATGTCTATGAACGCAGCATCTAGGGCGCTGCGTTACACACGCATATAGGGCGCCAGGGTCTCCGATCCGACCGCACCGGTGACGTGCACAGGACATCGGGACCAGCGTAGACAATCGCGCTCCCGGCGTCCGTATAGCGTCCTCCCAACCGTTCCAAGGATTAGGCCGGTGGCATCTTGGTGATTATCCCGTGACCATTAAGATTGTGGAGCACGAGTCGGTCGTCGACATGCCGCTGCTCGTCGACAAGTCGCGTCACGCCGGGTGTAGTGGGGAACCCGTAGTCGTCGAAAATCACTAGTCCACCAGGAACGAGGAGCGGCCATACCCACTCTAGGACGTCGGAGGCCGAGTCATAGACGTCGACGTCGATGTGGCAGAAGCGCACGTGCTCTTCAGGGATCTCCGAGGCGGTCTCGTCCGGAAAGATACCTTCAAGCAGTACCGCGTTGGGGAGTTGGAGGTGATTCAGAAGCCTCGCTACATGCTCTCGCGACGTGTCAGCGTGCTCCCCGCCGCTATAGTATGGGTCACGGTCGCTAACTTTGACCACGCCGGCGAACGTGTCACACAAGTAGACTGGGGCAGAGATGCCCGCACGGTTCGCCCGATGCGCGATCAGCGCGCCGGTGCCACCGCGCCAGACGCCGACCTCAATGAGGCATCCATCTAACGGCGCAACCTGCGGAACGAGCTGCCAAAGTTCGTAGCAGCGCATGTCGTCTACGAGGGTGTGCTCGCGAAACTCAGGCCACATCTGTTGCCACTCAAGGTCATGATTCCACGGCATGTACGTTGAGGAGGTGACGATCGGCTCGCCACTCGCCAACTGGCCGTGAGCGCGACGGGCGCGCAACTGTCGATCCGTCTTAATCAGCGACACGACATATTGAGGAATTCGTCGAACCTGCACAACGCGCAATAGTAACAGCGGTTCCCTCGGGCTGGTGCGTGGGGTGCCGGACCGCAAGTCAGTCTTCGCTGGCATGCCTCGCTGGCAGGGTGCACAATAACGCGGCCAGCCGATGGCATCCGGCGACCCGGAGGCAACTCGAGACAATCGGCGCGTAGTCTCAGCATACCTCCCTGGTTCGCTCAGGTCGGCCAGGACGATCGATCGCCGGCTGCTATGGTTGCCCAATGGGATTGACGTGCATAATTTGCGGAGGAGAGAAACGTAAACCCCAGTTTCGTAGTAACGGGTATGTCATTGTCCGTTGCCAGAATTGTCACTTCCGCTTCGTTGACCCAACGCCGGCGGCGAGTGAGTTGGCCCAATTCTATAACCAGGCATACGCAGTCGACCTGAGGAACTACTCGGAGCATATGGACGACCAGCGGCTCCGCGAACTCGAGCGCTTTCACCCGCCGGGCAGGCTGCTCGAGATCGGGGCGTCATACGGCCACTGGCTCAACCTGGCTCGAGCGAGGGGATGGACTGCGGCTGGTATTGAGGTCTCTCGCGAGGCGGCCCGGTACGCTCGCGAGTACTTCGGGCTTGACGTCCAGAACGCCGACCTAATCGCCGCGCAGGTCGAGGACGCTTCGTGCGATGCCGTTGTGATGTGGCACGTGCTTGAGCACGTGTCCAACCCTGCGGAGCAGCTACGCCGCGTTCGCGAGATTTTGCGGCCAGGCGGTGTGGTGGCCATCAGAGTTCCCAACGGTGCCAGCCTGGGCGCGATTGTCGGTCGCCAATGGTGGTTCTGGATGAGCCCACCGGCCCACCTCTGGTTCTTCTCCCCTGTGACGCTATCGAACTTCTTGGCGCAACATGGGTTCGAGGTCGTGCACATTGGGACCATGCGGGGTGACGGTCTCGACCCCTATCAGCATCTAGCGCGGGCGGCTACAGGTGAACTCGCATCCTTGGCCCGGACTCTGCGGAGGAGGGCAGGTGGAATTGAACACAGTTGGCGCGATACACCAGGCGTCAGCAAAGATGTTTCGCTGACCCGTCATTCTCCGCCTGCCCGGGCGCGGCGGACCGAAGTTTTGGAAAGGTTTGGACCAGTCGCCCTGCATCTAGATAAGGCGACGAGTCGGCTGACCCGCCGCCTCGAGCAGAGCGGTTTCGGAGACGAACTTGTCGGATACGCCCGGCGACCAGCTTGATAGGTCGTAGGGTCCAGTCATTTGTGCCTCAGGGGACGGGGCCCGGCGAGCGTGTATTGTGCCGCGCGGCGTGCTGCGATAGCCAGTCGGCTCATTGAGTTTGCGTATCTTCCTCGTCGCTTCTTGAAGTCGATCAGCGGTCGCGTCGCGCTGTCTAATTGACCGCCTATTGGGAGCTGGTCGCGCGGGGTTGACCAAGCGCTGAGGGGCGGCATGTACTCGCGGAGTGTGTTGGCGGACGAGCGCTGCGTCTCCGTCATGCGACCGCGAAACCCGGGTCTGAAGGTGCCGCGGAGGCCCTATCGTAGCTCGCAGAATCCCGCGTTTCCCGGACGATCACAAGGCTTTGTAGCGATTCATCCGGTCTCGAAGCCTGGCCTGGTTCTGACGAACTCCCACTTTTCGTGGCCGGGGGCGCGCGCAGGCGTGCCTTCGTCCGGCCAACCGCGTGCTCCATCCTAACGGCGCGGGCCCGGTAACTGGGTCACGGTCGGCACCCTCCGAGGAGGTCACTTCGGGGGGGTTGTGGTGAACGCCGAGTTCCTAGGACCTCGATGCCGGCGCGTGCGAGCGACCTCGGGCATACGGCATTACATGAACCCAGAGCGCCGGCTGACGAGGCAGCGCTAGGTGGCTCGCCAGTCCGGAGTGACGCCCGCAGTAGATGGGAGCGCGGCAGCCACACCGGCGCACGCTCCGACAAGTAGCCAGAAAAACACTTGCGCCTGTGTTAAGAGCGCGACCCCCGCAAGGACCAACATATTGGCGAGCGTCGTACTGAAGAGAACCGACGCAACGGCAGTCCGCCGATGACGCCAGCCAGTGACAGCTACCGCGATCACCAGAAGAATAAACGCAGCCGCCGCTACAAAACCCCACTGCACCGCAAGGGCGATGTACTCGTCGTCGATAGAAATATCACCTTGGGGTCCCTGAAACGTCGACCGGGTGCCGAGTGCGGACAGAACCCCTGGTTGCTCAACATAGTTCAAAAGCTCGACCCGATAGTTAGCCGAGCCAGCCACGCTGTTACCCTGAGAGCTGCTCTGGCCGAATAGTAGAGACTTGGTGGGGCCGAACGCCCCGACAACGAGGATGACCGAGAGGAGCAATATGGCAAGTCCGATCCGACCTGGTCTGATGATCAGCCGCGGGTGCGCGAGTGTCATGGCAAGGAGGCCGATCACGAGCAGGACCCATCCTGTCCTGGCCAGCGCGGCTGCCTGAAGACCTGCCAGGGCGAGTGCCAGAGCAAACCAAAGTCTGCGCGTCCGACCTGACTCGGCTTGAAGCCCTAGCCCAAACGACAAGAGCGACGCGGTGGACAAGAAAATGGCCAGAGGTATGGGCTGGCCAAAGCTTGCTTGAACCCTTGTCGATCCAAAACGCAGTGTTGCTACTCCCAGCCCGGCCTGGACGTCTGTCGCGCCCGGAAACAACTTGAGGAAAAGATTACGCGAACTGGCCGCCTCGTATAGGACGAAGGGCGCCAGGAAGAGCGCGGCGGCGACGATCCCTCTACAGAGACTGCTGATTCCGATGCGCTGCACAACGCAGCGCCCCGCGATGTAGGGGCCAAGCCATAAGTAGAGTAATTGCTCGTAACCAGTGAAATGCTGAACGCCAGCAACCACCGAGAGGAGGAGCGCTCCCAGGAAGACGACCATGGCGATGTCAATAAGCGTGATTCTGAGTTGTTCGCCGCGTGCCGCTGAGCCAAAGACCAGCGACGCCCCGACGATCCAGAGCAATAGCAATCCTGGGTCCAGAACAAGCGCACCGCGAGTGGGCGCGGCGAGAAATGGAAATAGTGCTAATAGGCCCAGCCCCGGGTACAGGACCAGATCAGGCCGATCGGCCGCAATGACGAACACACCGGCACCGGCCACGGCGGCGGAGACGACAGCCACGACCAGCGGATCCTTGACGAGAAAAGCGGCTAGTCCGACGCATAATATAATCGTCCCCGCTACTTGAGCGATCGCGGTCCGCGGTGTCCACCCAATTGGCTTCAAGGCCGGCTCAGGGAAGCGATTTAGCGGTGTAGTCGTCACCTTCCGGAGTCTGGCTCTCTTCGCCTCGTGTCTTGCCATACCCATAGCCGTAGTACCCGGACTCAGAGTCAATCCCGGTGGCAACAAAGCCGAGTACAGGTACTGGCGCGGAGCCCAGGAGACGTACCAAGTCATTGAGGGCTCGCCTATTAACGAGCTTTGGCCTCGCTACCACGATCACGGCATCGACATGAGGTGTGAGAGAGAGTGCATCGCTCACCTGGGTGAGCGGCGGACTGTCCACCAAAATGACATCGGCATGCGCACGCAGGTCGTCCAGCACTTCAGGGAGCGCGCCAAATGTTCCGAGGTCTACGGATGGCGGGGGTCTGACACCCGGAGGGACGACCTGTATCGCGGCTGATGAGAAGTGGTTTGCAGAGGCAGAAGGCGCGGAGTTATCTGAGTCGCCGTCGCCGATAGTAACCGCCGTGATAACGTCATCGAGCATAACGTCACCGACTAAGACGTCGGCTAAGCCGGGCGTGTCTGGGACGCCAAGGCCTGTGGCCAATCGAGGGCGTCGCAGGTCGAAGTCAACGACAGTCACGCGCTGGTGAGCCCAGGACAGCGCGGCTGCGAGCCCTGCAGCAGTAGTGGTCTTTCCCTCTCCCGCCATCGCGCTCGTGACTAGGACGATCGGCGTACGCGAGGTTCGCTGCACCCCGGGCTTGTGCAACTGGGCCGAGTGCTGAGCGAGCGCGAACGAGATGGCGACCCTGAGCAGTTGAAAGGATTCGGCTTGCCGTGATCCGGCGCTCGGAAGCAGGCCAACATCAGGACCAAACCGTCGGCGATCGGGAGGAGGAAGGAGTCCCAGCAAGGGAAATCCAGTCAAATCTCTGACCTCGTCGGAGCTACGGACGCGGGTATCGATTGCGTCGAACAAGAGCGCTAAGGCGAGCCCCAGACCGAGGCCAAGAATTGCTCCGATGATGGCGTCACGCGTGGGTCGCGGCCTGATCTTAGGCGCAGAGGTAGCACTTGCGACCAGTTCAGCGTTTGAGGTCTGAAGTGCGTCGAGGGTCTGAAGCTGGTCGAGGCGCGAAACGAGCGAGCCATAAAGGCTAGTGTGGGGTGATGACTGAGTAAGTCGGGCGCGCACATCTGCTTCAGCCGCTAGCACAGCTTCGGTGTCGAGGTAGCGCCGAAAGGCGATGAAACCATTCGCGTACGCGTTGGTTAACTGAACGGCGAGACCCGTATTCCGACTCGACACTTGGAAAATAAGCGTGTCGGTGTTCGAATTGGTTACCACGGCGCTGGCACCTAGGAACGACCCGGTGCCGCCACGGTACGCGGGTACGGCTGCCAACACCTTCGTCGCGACCGAGGGAGATCGAGCTATTTGTGCGTCGTCGTCTGGAATCCGCGAAGGCTGGCTTGTGTAGAGGCTGGAGTTCGGTACGCCGGTCAGCGCGTCAGCTAGGTTTTGGGGATTGAGAAGAACGACCGCTGATCCCTGATAGAGGGCGGGCTGATGTCGCTCGTAGAAGTAGGCGAGAGTCGGCAGAACAATCAGGCATAACACCACAACCCAGCCGCGTCGCCGCGCAATTGCGAGATATTGGCTGAACGCGGACGATGCTGTGTGCTGCTGCTCACTCACGGCGATGCGCAATCTCTCGCTGGCCACAGGCGACGAGCACGATAGCGGCCTTTTGAAGCCTGCACATTGGGTCTGTAGTCTGTCGTCGACCCCTCGGAGACGGGCGTCCGTTTCATCACGGCGAGCGCGACCACTGTGCCTCGTCCGCCCACCTGGCGACCGGTGTCATTGTCATGAATGTAGCTCATTCGTAGGACACTGGCTTCGCCGGCCGATCTTCGCATCGGCTCGAAGCTGGGTTGGGATTCTCGAAGGACCGCGGTCGCCGCTGGTCACGGGCTGGGCGCTCTGGGAGTCGAGGTCTCGGACTGGGCCGGGCTCAGGCCGTTAAGGGAGAGATTGAAGAACGTAGCCAAGTCGCGCGGATGCGCGAACCCGTTCAGGGCAGTGGCTCGGCATCACCACCTGCCTAAGGCTCGACGAGCCCCCTCCGTATCGCATACCGCACCAGCTGAACACGATCGTGCATCCCGAGCTTTCGCAGCACATTCGCGCGGTGCGATTCCACGGTTTTCTGGGAGACATGGAGGATCTCGGCGATCTGGGCGTTGGTGTGGGCTTCGGCGATCAGCTTGACGACCTCCTCCTCGCGGTTGGTGAGCGGCACGGCAGGCCCGCTGGAGTCGTCGGCCATCCACTCGCGGATGATCGACCGCTCGGCCGCGTTGGTGAGGAATGCCTCGCCCCGTCCGACCGCGCGCACGGCGCCGACGAGGTCCTGATCCGCCTCGCGCTTGAGGACATAGCCCGAGGCGCCGGCCTTAAGAGCTTCGAACAGGTAGCGCTCGTCATCATGCATGGAGAGCATGAGGACCCGGACGTCGGGCAGCTGGGAGCGAATCTCGCGCGCCGCCTGGAGCCCCGTCCGGCGCGGCATTGCGACGTCGAGGATGCACAGATCCGGCCGGGTGGCCAGTGCCTGCTCGGTCGCTTCGACGCCATCGGCGGCTTCGGCAACGACATCGAGGTCCGGCTGCCTCTCGAGCAGAAGCTTGATTCCAGCCCTAACGATGCCGTGGTCATCGGCGACGAGGATTTGCATAGTCATGCCTTGATCGTGAGCTCCACTCGCGTTCCCTGGCTCTGGCCCGACCAAATCGCCAGCTGACCGCCCGCGAGCAGGGCCCGTTCGCGCATCCCCGACAGACCGAGCCCGCCGTTGCGCGAGTCGACGAAGCCGCGGCCATCGTCGCTCACGCGCAGGATCGTGCGACCGATGAAGGAGAGCTCGACCTCGACCTGGTGCGCCCCGGCGTGCTGGGCGACGTTGGAGAGGCTCTCCTGCGTCACCCGGTAGATCACGAGCTGCTGCTCGGGGGTCAGCTGCGGCATCATCCCGCGCGCCTTTAAGCTTGCGCGGATCCCGGTCTGATCGGAGAAGTCCCGGATCTGGCTCCGTAGCGCAGGCAGCAGCCCGTGGTCGTCGAGCACCGACGGACGGAGCCGATGCGCGAGCGCGAGCAGTTCCTCCATCGCCTGCGCCGACAGGCGCTTGGTCTCCGTCAACTCCCCCCGCAAGCCGGGCGGGGCGTGCTCGATCGACGCCTGGAGTCGCATCGAGACCGCGGTCAGCGCCTGGTTGACCTCGTCATGAAGGTCCTGAGCGATCCGCCGGCGTTCACGCTCCTGGGCGCGGATCGCGGCTCTCCCCGCCTCCCGGCGCTCGGTCTCCAGGCGCGCGATCATGCGCTGGAAGGCGGCGTTCAGGCGCTTCTCCTCCACGCTCTCGGACAACGTCTCGATCGCCGCCTCGTGCGGCGCGGCCAGGTCAACCGTCTCCATTGCGGAGATCATCCGGTCGAGCGGCGCGAAGCGTCGCCTGAGCAGCAGCCAGTTCCCCAGTAACGTCGCGACGATAGCGAGCACGAGGACGAGCACTTCGCGGCTGCGGATGGGCTCCTCGTGGTGCAGGCCGACAGCAACCGTGGCGACGAGCACCGCGCCCGCCACGAGCAGGAGATTGACGGCCAGGACTTGGGCGAGGAGCGAGCGCGACTTCATTGGTTGCCGAGAATGGGGTCTTGACCTGATATCGACCGAACTGCCCCGCGCCGATACCCCTGGTGCAAGCCCCTAAAGCAAGTCTTCCCGAACAGCACGGGCAGGGTATTGCGACGACAGCATCGGGCCTGATTTAGCGGGGCGTCCCAGCAGCAGGGGGCGCCCCGAAATCTTGAGGGGTCTCGCCCGGTTGCGCAGCGCTGATGGCAGCGGACCGCCGGCATAGACGCGGCCGCGGGAGAATGCCGACGTGCCGCAGAACGTGTTCGTCGATATTCATGCCCACGTGCTTCCAGGAATCGACGATGGGCCGAAAAACCTGGGGGACGCGCTGGCGCTCCTGAGAGCGGCTGCTGGCTGCGGCATCACGACGCTCGCAGCGACACCCCACGTGCGCTCCGACTTCCCGGAGGTCCGTCTCGAGGAGCTGGCCGCTCGTGTCCAGGCGCTCCGGGAGGAGGCCGAACGCGAGTCGATCGGAGTGCGGATCGTTGGGGGCGCCGAGGTCTCGCTTGTCTGGGCGGTCGAGGCAAGCGATGACGAGCTCGTGCTGGCAAGTTATGGCCAGCGCGGCAAGGACCTTCTGATCGAAACCCCAGCCAGCGCCGTCGCCAGCCTGGGACAGCTGCTATATCGCCCGCGATCGAGAGGACTCCGAGTCACACTCGCCCATCCCGAGCGCAGCCCGGAGTTCCAACGCGATCCGTCGCAGCTCGAGGAGCTCGTGCGTCAGGGCATTCTGTTGCAGATAGACGCGACCGCGCTCCTCGCGCCGCGGCGCTCGCCAGCGCGTCGCCTCGCGACCAGACTCTGTCGAGACGGGCTCGCTCATGTGATCGCCTCGGATGGGCATCGGGCCGCCAGTTGGCGTCCAGTCACGGCGCTCGCCGATGCAGTCGGCGTTGCGTCCGAGATTGTCGGGCCGATCCGAGCCCAATGGATGGTCTGCGTCACTCCCGCGGCGATTCTTGCCGGTGTTGCCCTGCCGAATCCGCCGCCAGTCGATAGAGAGGGAGGTGGCGCGCTGGGACGCCTGCGCTCGCGGCGCCGATCCTGACGACATTCGGTCTTCGGGCTAAGGCACACCGTCGCGTGCGGCATGCCTAACGCGATCAGCAGGGACCCGGCGGTGCTCCCGGCCGAGACGGTGATGCGCAGGCGCCAGAGGAGCGTGGCGGTACCACGGGCCGCCGAACCACGGTCCAGCTGCTCCATGTCTAGGCCGCCCGCCCGGACTCGCCGGCGGCGCTTGATACCTTCACGGAGTGTGTGGCGTGCCGGAGCGGCTCGATGTGTCGGCAACTGGGCCGACAACGAAGGAGGAGTCTGAACACCTCGAACGCTATGAGTGGGCAGCGTCGTTGGTTCGAGGGGCGGTTCTCGATGTCGCGTGTGGAACCGGATATGGCGCGCGAATCCTCGCCCGGCGTGCGGCGGTGAGCGGCGTCGACAGAGATCCACAGGCCGTGGGGACGACGGCCTCACGCGTGGAGGGCGATTTTCTCGTCTCCGAGCTACCCATCATTCCGTTTCCCGACGAAACCTTTGACTTCGTGGTCTCTTTTGAAACGATCGAGCACGTTGACGACGATGTCGGATTCGTTCGCGAAATTAGGCGAGTGCTTCGTCCCGGAGGTTCGCTCCTGATATCGACTCCGAACGAGGAGGTATCAGCTCCTGACGGGGTCCCGATAAATGCTTGGCACGCCCGCGAGTACACATTGGCTGGCTTGATCGCCACCCTCAGGGAGGGAGGGGGATTCGAGATCAGGGATATTGCGCAGCAGACCTTCCCTGCGCCCAAAACATTGCATTGGTTAGCTTGGCGGCTGTACGGCCGGGCCTGGCTACGCCCACATGTACTGCGCTTTGGCAAGCGCGCCCTGTGGGGTCGCACGAGTGTCGAGCCGTTCGTGGGTCGTAGACGCCCAGGTTACTGGCTGGTTGCAGCTGACTAGTGAACCTCATCGCCTAGGTTGGATCGGCAATTTGCTCATCCGACTCGAGAGGTGTGGCGGCTTCGGCGCTCCGCTGACGAGCGGAGGCGGGAGTTCGCGTCACCGCCGCCCCGGCAGAGCGAGCCACTCGTAGGGCCCGCAAAAACCGCTGACGCATGACCGCCGTCATCAGGACGAGCATTGGCACACCGACCAGCGCCAGATCTACGACGGCTGTAGTCCGGGCGTGGGGACTTCCCGTCGCGATAGCGATGGGAATCACCGGAAGCGCGACACACGCGCTGATCGCGACCTCTTTCGCCATTGCACTCATGAGAGTCGCGACGCCGACGCCATATCTTCGAGCAAACATCCGGATGCCGACGAAGCTGCCAAGGCCGAGCGCAACGGTCGTCCCTGTCAATACTCCAACAAGGCCAAAGAGTGGGCCGAGAGTAACGGTCAAGACCAGGTTCGTAGCCGTCGCCACGATCGCAGGAATAACCAAAATCGCCTGTGTGGCGTCAGCGGCGGCTAAGCTCGAGATCGCGCCAGATAGGCAATTGAGCACATAGGCTGCATTCAGCCCCAGCAGAATGACGAGACCATCAGGAGGAACAGTTCCGAGCCAGAGGCCCATCGTCGAAATTCCACAAACGCTGACGAGCACAAAGAGTGGTCCGATGAGGTCGGCGAGGAGAATCGAATACGGAGCAGCGATAGATCCGACGACCTGACGGCCTGATTGGCGAATGAGGGCTACCCCGCGAGGTAGCATCGTCGTAGAGCCTAGTACGGCAATCTGGCGAGCGGCGCCGCTGATCCGGTTCACCAGTTCGTACCCCGCGGCCGCCTTCAGGTCTACCAGCGCAGCAATGACGACCTTGTCGGTCTGAAAATTGGCCAGATCAAGTATCCACGGTACTTGGCCCTTAGCGCCATAAGCCAGTACCTCTCGCGCAAGACGACGACTCGGTAGCGCGAATGGAATCCGTCCAGCACGCACTCGGACCAGACCGAATATGCACAGGACCCCGAGACCAGCGGCAACCGCACTAACCTCGGCGTATGCAGCCAGCCTCCGACTCAAACTCAGCACCACAATGCTCAGGACGAGATTGACAACGACGGCGCCAATCTGTCCGAGGCTAGGGGTCACAAAGTCCTGCTTGCCAGTGGGATAGGCGGCGATGACTCGCTGAAGAATGCTGGCGCCAAACAGTAAGGCGCTGCTCACGAGGACGATTCTTATCGCAGATACGTGGAGGCCCGTGTGGAATGTGCTAGCGACTAGCGAGGCCGTGATCAGGGCGCCGACAACCATGATCGCGGTCAGGATGAGCGAGCACAATAAACCTAGTCCCATGACCTCCGCAACAACATCGTCTCTCTGTCCGTGATAAAGAGCAACGAACCGAGCAAGTGCCCTGGTGATGCCAAAGTCAAGGACGGCGGCATACTGTGCGAATGCTCCCGTGACGGCCCAGAACCCAAATTGCGTCAGGCCTACCCGTGCAATTAGAATTGGAGCGATGATGAAGCTGCCGGCGTAGCCGGCCGCGAGCGCTACAGTCTGCGAACCGACATTGGCGCGACCGGAGCGGCGCATCAGGGTACGATATCGACGGTAACTATCGAGTCATCCCCCTGGGGGAGCACCGTGCACGTTGGCGTATCGATTTGCATTCCAACCTATTGCCACGAGCGGACCATCGAGGCTTGTGTTGAGTCCGCGCTCGCTCAGAGCATGGATGATATCGAGGTTGTCGTGATTGATGACTGCTCTCCAGACTCGACACTGGAGCGGGTGCACGCGGTCTCCGACCCGCGATTACGAGTGTATTGCAATGCGCACAACGTCGGTGCCGTGGCCAATCACAATCGATGCATTAGGGCGGCGAAAGGTCGTTTCGTTCAGATGTTGCACGGAGACGATCTACTCGAGCCTGAATGTGTTGCCAGCCTATCGGAGGTGCTTGCCGAGAATCCGTCGGCTGGCTTTGCGTTTGCCAGTCGCAATGTAGTTCTGGAAGGTAACGGTCTCGAAGACCGTTTTGGTCGGTGGATCGAGCAGTATGGTGATTGCTGTGAGCCGCTTGTTGGACCGATAGAGACTCGGCCGCAAAAGCTGCTGCTTTCCGGACCGGAAGTTCTGTCACTTTACATCTGCAAGGGCTTTCGAGGCAATTGGTTCGGCGAGCCGTCGTCGGTGCTACTGCGAGAGGACGCGCTTCGTGATGTTGGTTGCTTCAATGCGGCTGTGAAACAGAATTTTGACGTTGATCTTTGGCTTCGGATTCTGTGCCGCTGGGACGCCGTGTACGTCAGAGAGATATTGTCGACGCGTCGTGTCCATGCAGGGATGCTATCCGCGGCTAATGATCGAGCGGGCAACCAGTGGCTAGACCGGCCGTTGATTGCACAAGACGTTATCGACACGGCGAGTAACAGCGTGAGGCTATCGGCGCTTCCGGCCTGGCGGCGCCGGTGGCTGGCGCTGAAGACGAGGGACATGATTCTCGGCCGCGTTGATCGATCGTGGCGGAACGCGTGGAGCCTTTTCGATCTGATCCGTCGTTCGCTTATCGGCGACGCGCGAAGGGCTCTAGAACGCGGCAGGACGCGATCTGTGTGATCGCTAACGCGTTTACGGTGGAGATCGCGGCAAGGTCCGCCGGGACGGTCGTTGCGAGGCGGCGATAATGCATGCTGAGAGGCGGCGGTAGCGCACGCTAAGGGGGGTGGCAACTGGGCGCGCGGGTTCGACGCCGGTGGGCGCTAAAGCACGCCAGTAGCCTGCAGCGCGCCTAGCGCGATCAGCAGCGTACCGGCGCTGATGTAAGCCGAGACCATGACACGCAGGTGCTCGGGACGCGGACCGTATCCTGGGTCGATCGCGGCCAGATGCCGGCCAAGGGCGCCGCGAAAGCCAGCCGCGGGGACGGGCCGCTGGCCGGACAGGCGCTCGGCGAGTTTATGGTCGTCGGGCGTGAATGCGGTTTCGGTGTCGCCGTCGTCGGTCATTGGTTGAAGAGCGGCGAGCGCGGGTTGAGGGAGCGGGCGCGGCGATATGCGGCGACGGAGGCGCTGGGCTGCCCGGCTTCGGCCTCCAGGCGCGAGTACACGAGCCACGTCTGCCAGTTCGCCGGCTCGTCGAGGGTCGCCTGGCGGGCTGCCGCGGCGGCGCCGGTGAGGTCGTGCTGGAGCTCGAGCACGAGGGCGGTTTGGATCTCGGGCGAGGCGGCCCCGGGCTCGAGTCGGATCGCATCACGGGCGTCGGCGAGCGCCGCCGACGTGTTCCCCGCGCTGGCCGCGGCCTGGCTCTTGCGGACGGCGCTGGTGGCGGCGAGCGGCACGCCGATCGCCACGATGCAGGCGATCGCCACGACGACGATGCCGGCGCGCACCGCGACCGCGGCGACGCGGCGTGGGGGGGATGAGGAAGCGCGCTTGGTCGGAGTCAGCAGGCTCGCGGCGAGGAGCAGGAACGCGACCGGCAGCACAGGGACCTGCCAGATCCAGTCGAACGCCGCCGCGACCGAGAATGCGACGCACGCTGCTGCCATAGCAGCTGCGCGAACTCGCCCTTCGTAGCTCGTGCGGGTGGCGAGTCGGAACGCCGACCCGATCACGAGTACGAAGAACCCGACGAGCAGGGCGAGCCCGACGACTCCTACTTCAGCCAGGGTCTCGACATACAGCGAATGCGCGTTCACGACGTAGCTCTGGAAGGGGGCGCGCGGTAACCAGAGGAGCTGGAATGTGCCCGGGCCTGACCCGCCGAGAATATGTCCGCGCGTCGCGTGGAGTGCTGCCACCCAGTATTGGTAGCGCCCTTCGCCGCTCGCGGTGCCGAAACGCGCGAGGTTGTTGTGATGGACCGCGGTCGCGTTCGGACGCTTGAAGTTTTGCCACTCGTGCGAGAGATGAGACGGTGCGCCGAGCGCCAGCGCTGCGACCACGATGACCACAGCCGCGCCGATCGCGATCCATCGGGCGCGTTCGCGTGAGACCTGGAGCAGCCGCGGCGGAATGGCGTGTCGCGCTGCGAGCCCGATCCCCGCCTGTGCGAGGGCGACCCCAGCGCAGACGAGGACGGTTGCGATTAGCAGGCTCGCGCCCTGGTGGTGGGCGGCGGCGTTGGTCAGGCCGCGCTCGACCGCGCTCCGGTGCACGGCACCGGCGATCAGCGCGGCGCTTCCCGCCGCGGCAACCATCAATGTCGCGAGCTTCGGAATCCGGTCGGGCGCGAGCGCCATGAACACGAGCAGAGCCGCGGTCGCCTCGATCGCGCCGCCCCGGGAGAAGGTGAGGTAGCCGCACAGGGCCATCATCGGGAGCGCCGCGGCGGCGGCGGCCTGCGCACGCAGCGTCCGTGCTGACGTCGCGATCGCGAGCACGAGCGGAAGGCCAAGCGCGATCAGCGCGGCCAGCGCATTCCAGTAGTTCAGCGGCCAGCCGAGACGTCCCTGCTCACCCGGCAGGAACTGTCCCGTCTGCTGCGCCGCCGGAAACAGGCCCGGTCGCAGACGCGACACCAGAGCAAGGCCGGCGACGAGTATGACCGCCGCTGCGACCGCTTGGAGTGTGTTGCGTACCGCAGTCTCGCGGTCACGATGGATTGCGAGCGCGAGCAGGAGCACGGCGAGGTAGGTCGCGACCCGCGAGAGCTCCTGGAGGCTGTCCTCGGAGCTCACGGACCAGGTCGAAGCGAGTGCCGTCCACGCGACGAAGCCGCCGAACAGGGCAAGTGCGGTCCATGCCGTGCGGGAGAGCCGACCGGCCGGAAGAACGCCCCAGGCCGCACCGACGAGCACCATCCACCATACGACGACGCCGGCCTGGCTGCTCACGACGATGTCGTAGCCGCCTCCGTCGAGCGCCAGGTAGAGGACCAGGCCGCCTGCAAGCGCCCAGGTCGCGAGTGTGCGACCTTCGATGTCCCCACGGAAACGGGACCATGGCATCGCGATTCGGGCGGCTACCGTCTCCATTGCTGCTAATACGTGCACAAGCTGCGCAGCCTGACATCGCGCCGGACTTCACGGTCTGCGTCAGGGATAGGCCCACCTCACGGCCGACCGGCGAATCGCGACCCTTGATGGGGGAAAGCAGCTAGGCGTCGCCGTCAGGCGTCGCGCCGCCGCCGCGCCGGGCCCGGAGCGCGAGCGCTCCACCGCCGAGAAGGATCAGCACCAGGAGGACGGGCAGGAGCGGTCCGAGACCGCCGTGGGCGGCGGAGCCGGTCACGGCTTTGAGGACGGCCGCGGCAGGGGGGGTCGCGGTGCCGGCAGAGGCACCGGACGAGACGGCGGAACCGGTAGATGCATGAGACCCATGACTCGCACGAGCCGGCGCGGTCGCGTTCGCGAGCGCGGCGGCTTGGCGCCCGGCGCTCCCTTGCTCGTCAAGCGCCCGCTGGGTCGACGGGCTCAGCGCCGAAGACCCGCCCGAAGCACCGGGCCCCTTCCCTCCTCCGGTAACGACGCTGACGCTCGGCTTGCTGCCCTTCGCCGTGGGGATGGTCTCCAGATACTGGCTGACCCCCGAGTTCCCGGGCGGGGCGACCGTGCGCACCGGCGCGGCGGCGACCGCGCTCGCCGGAATCACGAGCGACAGGAGCAGCCCGATTACCACACTCCTCATCGATGAAAGACTACGCTCGAAGGACGCGCAGGCTGACACGCGCTTGGCCCCGTGCTTCGAGAAGGTCAGGATCCTGCGCAACGCGCCAGCTAGAGTAGGAATCCTAGGTAAGCAGATGGTGGGGCATAGGCATGTGCCACCTTTGCGGGGTTCTCGAAGTCGCGCGCAGAGACCGACATCCGGAGATGAAGTTGACGGAACGCCAACGTCCATTACCAAGGCAATGAGCACGGTCAGGTCGGCGCTAATCACCGGCATCACAGGTCAGGATGGCTCCTATTTGGCGGAGTTGCTGCTCGCCAAAGGCTATGAGGTGCACGGTCTCGTGCGGCGGTCCTCGACCGAGACCTTCGAGCGGATCGAGCACATCCGCGATCGCGTGACGCTGCAACAGGGTGACCTGCTCGACCAGCGATCGCTGGTCGACGCGTTGCGCGCCTCCGAGCCCGATGAGATCTACAACCTCGCCGCGATGTCCGCCGTCGCGGCGTCCTGGGTGCAGCCGACGCTGACGGCCGAATTCAGCGGTGTCGGTGTGACGCGCATGCTTGAGGCGATGCGCGAAGCCTGCCCCGAGGCACGCTTCTACCAGGCGTCCTCGAGCGAGATGTTCGGCAAGGTTCGGGAGATCCCTCAGAACGAGGGGACGCCGTTCTACCCGCGGTCGCCGTATGGCGTGGCAAAGGCCTATGGACACTTCATTACGGTCAACTACCGCGAAAGCTACGGGCTGCACGCCACGAGCGGAATTCTGTTCAACCACGAGTCCGAGCGTCGCGGCCGTGAGTTCGTCACCCGCAAGATCACCTGGCACGCGGCGGCGATCAAGCTTGGGCTTGCAGATCGGCTTCAGCTGGGGAACCTCGACGCTGAGCGAGACTGGGGTTACGCACCCGACTACGTCGACGCGATGTGGCGCATGCTGCAGCAAGACGAGGCTGGCGACTATGTCGTCGCCACCGGGGTCGCTCATTCGGTGCGTAACTGCCTGGAGGTCGCCTTCGACCACGTAGGACTGGAGGTCGGCGATCACGTTGTCATCGACCCCGCTTACATGCGCCCGGCGGAGGTCGAGCAGCTCGTTGGCGACTCTTCGAAAGCCAAGCGGGTGCTCGGCTGGCAGCCGCAGACCGGCTTCGAGCAGATGATCAGGCTGATGGTCGACTCGGACTACAGGTCGCTCCAACGCGGCGCGCGTTCGTCTGCGGCAGCTGCACAGGGCTGATCCGGCCCTTATTAGGGCAACGATATACTTGACTCACCTACGCTGACGTAGTAGACTCACCTGTGTGAGTACGTCAGACAAGCTTCCGAAGACCCTTCTCGAAGCGATCCGGTACTTCTCAGACCTGGATGTCTGCGTGGATTACGTCGCGGGGCTCCGGTGGCCCGACGGTCCGGTGTGCCCACGCTGCGGCGGAACCGAGTACAGCTACCTGACCACTCGTCGCCTTTGGAAGTGCAAGAGCTGCAAGAAGCAGTACTCCGTCAAGGTCGGAACGATCTTTGAAGACTCGCCGCTCGGGCTGGACAAGTGGCTTCCGGCGGTGTGGCTCGCGGCCAACTCCAAGAACGGCATCTCGTCACACGAGCTGGGCCGCGCGCTCGGCGTCACGCAGAAGTCAGCGTGGTTCATGCTGCATCGCATCCGGCTCGCCATGCAGATGCAGTCGCTCGATAATTGGGATGGCGAGGTCGAGGTCGATGAGACATTCATCGGCGGCAAGGCTCGCAACATGCACCGACACGTACGCGCCAGGAAGATCACTGGCACCGGCGGCAAGGACAAGACCGTGGTCGCAGGCGCGCTTCAGCGCGGCGGCCATGTGCGTGCGGAGATCGTTCCGGACACGACGAGCAAGACCCTGCAAGCCCACGTGAGGAAGCATGTTGCCGAGGGCGCAGCGCTTTACACCGACACGCACAGCGCATACACGGGCCTGGAGCGCGACTTCGACCACGCCACCATCGACCACGCCGAGCGCTACGTAGACGGCCGCGTTCATACGAACGGGCTTGAGAACTTCTGGAGCCTCCTCAAACGCGGCCTCCACGGGACATACGTCAGCGTCGAGCCGTTCCACCTGTTCCGCTACCTGGACGAACGCGTCTTGACCTACAACCTGCGCGACCGCACCGACAGGGGCCGATTCGAGGCGGTGCTGGCTGCTGTGGCCGACAGGGGTCTGACCTACGCGGAACTAACCGCGCGCTGATTTGCGGCCCATAAAGGGTTCCGCCCGAGGGCGTGTTATGCTCAGCGCATGGTCGATGGATTTGAGGTCTACGAGCGGCAGCGTGTCGCGCCTAGCAGTGAGCCGGTAATCACGATCCAGAAGAAGGGCATCTTTCGCCTGAACCGCGCCGCGTATGACGCCGTTGGCGGACCGGAAGCGGTCGAACTGCTCTACAACCGCGACAAGCGGCTCATCGCAATGCGAAAGGCAAAGCCCGGCCTCCCTCGCGCCTTCGCCCTTCTCACCCGGAGCACGCACGGAGACTCGTGGTACATCAGCGGGAGAGGCTTCCTGCGCTTCTACGGGATCGAGGTCACCCGGTCGGTCCGTCGCCAAGCCCGCGTCGAGAACGGGATGCTCGTGATCGATCTGAACGACCCCGGCGTAGCGGCTACTGCCGGACGCCAGAAAGCTTGAACGCTCGCGAGATGCCCCGCGCGCGTTCCCCCAGGTTCCTCAGCGGTGCCCCCGCCCTGTCCCGGCGGGGGCCTGAGCCGAACTGCTGAGCGAACAGGCCCGGCGGCGTTGAGTAGGCTCGCGCCGCCGGGTCCTCCATTTCTACGCCAGGTGAGTCTACTACGTAGGGCGGCGGCGGAACAGGGTAGACTTCTCTGTCGTGGCACAGGAGTCTGTCAACGGTTCCGAGCCGACACGCAGCGGCGCTGACCCGCTCAAGGACGACGACGGCGCAGCCAACGCCTTCGAGCGCTTCGAGCAGATGACCCGCAAGCTCGTCAACACTCCTAAGTCGGAGGTCGATGAGCGGCTAGAGCGGGCGAAGCGCCAGAAGCGCGCTACGTCTTCGCGCTCCTAACTCCGCGTATAGAACGCCGAGCTGGTCGCCACGGGCGCCCGCACCGTTCGGGTGAGTCAAGTATATCGTTGCCCTTATTAGGTGACGGCACCGAGTCGGCGTAGGTCCGCCTCGACCATCGACGCGATCAAGTCTTCGAAGCTCATCTGGGGCGTCCATCCCAGCGTGCGCCGGGCCTTACTGGCGTCGCCCACCTGATCGGTGGGCTCATACGAACGCACCAGCCGCTGATCGACCCGAAGGTAAGCGTCGGGGTCGAGCGCGACGCAGCCAAAGGCGCACCGCACCAGCTCACCCACGGTTCTTCCCTTCCCGCTTGCGACCACGTAATCGCTCGGCTCGTCGTGGGCGAGCATCATCCATCCGGCGAGCATCGCGTCACCTGCGAAGGACCAGTCGCGGACGACATCAAGGTCGCCGAGAACGAGCTCGCGCTCGAGCCCCAGCTTGATCGCGGCGGCGGCACGCGTCACCTTCCGGGTCACGAACTGCTCCGGCCGCCGCGGCGACTCGTGGTTGTAGAGGATCGCCGAGCAGATGTGGAGCCCGTAATGCTCGCGCATCGCTCCGCAGAGGAGGTGTCCGGCGAGCTTCGAGATGCCGTAGGGGTTCGTCGGGCGACAGGGGCTCGTCTCGCGCTGCGGACTCTCGCCCGCATCCCCGAAGATCTCGCGCGAACTGGCCACCAGAACACGAGCTGACGGGAGCTGGGCACGCACGATCTGCAGCAGCAGCGCCGTCGCTTCGGCGATCGTGGCCAGCGCGTCGCTGGGCCGCTCCCACAGATCAGGTACGAAGGTGGGACTCGCCAGGTGGTAAATCTCCTCGGCCCGAGCCCGGTCGAGTGCCGCACGTAGGACCGTGGGATCCCGGACGTCGCCGACGATCAACTCGAGTCGGTCCCTCAGGTGATCGATGTTCTCTAGCGGCTCGCTCAGCGGACGGCGCACGATGCCGTGCACCTCATAGTCGCGCTCGAGTAGGAGCTCAGCGAGATAGGAGCCGTCTTGGCCGGCGATCCCGGTGATCAGCGCGCGCCGGCGCACCGTGAGGTCATCGCCGCGGAGCTTCGATCCGATATGCCATCGGAGCCGCATCGTACGGCCTCGCGTGTGATGGCACGGCAACAATCCCACGTGCGAGCGAGCGCCTCGACTCGGCGGACACCTGGTCGCCGACGTCTTACGAGAAGGTCAGGAGTCGGAACTCGTCGAAGTGCAGGGTGTCGACGAGCTCGGCGCCGTCGGGGCCGGGTCGGACGGGGACGATGGTGATCGTCAGATGCGGGTCGGTGACCTCGCGTAGCGCGTCGGTGAGTAGAGATACGCGCGATGCCAGGGCAGGAAGAGCGGCTGACCGTGGGCGACGTCACACGAGATCGGCAGCGGGTACCCGTGGATGCCGGCGAAGTAGTTGTAGCCACGCTCATCGGAGATCGCCATGGCGGCGGTCACTGCTGCCCTGAACGTCGCCAGCTGATCGGGGTTCATCGCGTCGATGTTGAGCCGGTGGCGCAGCGGCACGGCAGGGTGCTGCGGGCTGACCGCTCCGGTACTCATGGCCGCGCCTGATGCGCCCTCTCCCTCACAACGAGCGAGAGCTTAACCCAGTTCCGTGGCGCGTGTGATCTGCTTGTGACGGCACCGAGTAATCACTCCGGGATGCCCGGTCGCTCTGCATCCGAGACGCTATACTTCGTGAAGCATTGAATCCAGAGAGAGATTGAGGTGTTTTCGACATGAGTCCGTCAGGTGCAGAGGTTCTGCGCGAGATCAAGAGCCGGATCGACGAGGTCGATCCCGCCGTCGTGCGCGAGCAGATCACCAATGGTGCGGTCCTGGTCGATGTTCGCGAGGCCGACGAGTTCGCCGCGGGCCACATCCCCAATGCCAAGCACGTGCCCCGCTCGAGCCTCGAGTCGCGGATCGAGGGCTCGGTCCCCGACCGCTCGAAGCACGTGATCCTCTATTGCGCGTCGGGCAACCGCTCCGCGTGGGCGGCGCGCACGCTGCTCGACGACCTGGGCTACGACAACGTCGAGTCGATGACCGGCGGCTTCACCCTGTGGAAGGACCGCGGCTACGAGGTCGTCGTCCCGAAGACCCTGACCGCCGAGCAGCGTGAGCGCTACTCGCGCCACCTGCTGCTCGACGAGGTGGGCATCGAGGGCCAGAAGAAGCTGCTCGACGCCAAGGTGCTGCTGCTGGGCGCCGGAGGCCTGGGATCCCCGACCGCGCTGTATCTGGCGGCCGCCGGCGTAGGAACGCTCGGCATCGTCGACAACGACACGGTCGACGTGTCCAACCTCCAGCGTCAGGTGATCCACACGACCGACCGGGTGGGAGTATCGAAGGTCGATTCGGCCGAGCAGACGATCAACGCGCTCAACCCGGACGTGAACGTCGTCAAGTACCCGGTCCGTCTCGACGCCGAGAACATCATGGACATCCTGCCCGGCTACGACATCGTCGTCGACGGCCTCGACAACTTCCCGACCCGCTACCTGCTCAACGACGCCTCGGTGCGGTTGCAGATCCCGGTCGTGTCCGCGGCGATCCTCGGCTTCGAGGGCCAGCTCTCCGTGTTCAAGCCCTACGACGGCCCCTGCTACCGGTGCCTGTTCCCGGTGCCGCCACCGGCGGAGCTGGCACCGTCCTGCGGCGCCAACGGCGTCCTCGGCGTGCTGCCCGGGACGATGGGCCTGCTCCAGGCGACCGAGGTGATCAAGCTCATCCTCGGCGTAGGAGAGCCGCTGATCGGCCGGCTGCTGATGTACGACGCGCTCGCCGCGCGCATCACCGAGGTCAGGGTCCGCCGCGATCCCGAGTGCCCCATCTGCTCGCGCGAGCCGGACGACATCCGCGACGACGAGCTGGGCGTGTTCCCCGACTACGAGGCGTTCTGCGCCGGCGCCCACTAGGATCGCGTTCATGGCCACCGTCCGCATCCCACCCGTGCTCCGTCCCTCGGTCGGCGGCGAGAAGGAGCTGAGCGCTGACGGATCCTCGGTCGGCGAGATCCTCAGATCGCTCGCCGACACCCACCCGCAGACGCAGACCCAGCTGTTCGCGGCCGACGGCGGCCTGAACCGGTACGTGAACGTGTACCTCAACGACGAGGACGTGCGCGTGCTCGACGGGCTCGAAACCGCGGTTGGCCAAGCCGACACGCTCGTGATCCTGCCGGCGATGGCCGGCGGGGCGGGCTAGCAGACGTAACACGGTCCTGAGGGGCAAGCCAAGATCGTCGCGGTCGGGTCGCTGGGTCACAACGCGTGGGATAGTTGAGCCGTGCTGCTCCGCTCGTTCGACGGGGCCCGCTCGCGTCGTGGGGGGTAGCGTCGCTCCGTGATGCCCCGAGCCCGAGTCCAACCATGACCGCACCGCGGCGACGAGCGGCTGCACAGGCGCTCACCCAGCAGGCGGCGCTGGCTGAAGTCATATCGGCATTCGTGGAACGCGGTGTGCGGGCGCTGCTGATCAAGGGGTCTGTGACGGCGCGGCTGCTCGGCGTCGATCCGATCGTCCGACCGAGCGTGGATCTCGACCTGCTGGTGGCCGAATCGGCGCTGCCGGCGGCCGCCGAGGCGCTCGCCGTGCTCGGTTTCCAGGACCGGTACCGTGCTGCACGGCCGAGCGAGCTGGCTCTCGCTCCTCACGGTCAGACGTGGACGCGAGGCGGTCCGTTTCCGGTTGTCGTCGATCTACACCACTCGCTGTACCACGTGCGAAGCCCGGAGATGTTGTTCCTTGCGCTGTCGCGCGACGCACACTCGATCGCGGTTGGGCGGACGATGGTGGAGGTTCCCGGCGACGGCGGCTGCGCCTTGATCATCGCGCTGCACGCCGCGCAGCACGGCCGAGGAGTCGTGAAGACGGTCGAGGATCTTCGCGGTGCCATCCGTTATGTGCCCGAGAAGACATGGCATCAGGCCGCGATGCTCGCCGGCGAGCTCGGAGTGGTCGGCCCGTTCGCGGCCGGCCTGCGGCTCGTGGACGGCGGCGCGGCGCTCGCCGACCGTCTCGGCGTTCGTGGAAGCGTGACGGTCAGCGATCACCTGAGAGCGCAGTCCGCTCCCAATGGTCCGCTGTGGATCGACCAGCTGCGCCGTGCCCCCACGTTTGGCGCGGCGGCCACGGTGCTCCACGACGCGCTCCTCCCGTCACCGGCAGCGGTCCGCGCCAACCATCCTGATCTCGGCCAGAGCCGCGGGCGCCTCGCGGCCTATTACGTGCTGCGCTGGCTTCGCATCCCGCGTGCACTCGTCCTATACGCGCGTGTCCGCGTTCGCCACGTCGACGAGTAGGCGGGTGCTGCTCGTTCGCGTGCGGGTGTGAGTAGTTGACCGGCATCTGCGGCATCGTTCGGCGTGACGGGGCACCCGTAGTGGAGGGTGAGCTCCTCGCCTTATGTGATGCCATGGGCGGGTGGGGGCCGGACGGGTTTGGGACGTGGGTGGGTGGGTGTGCGGCGCTCGCGCAGGGCCGATGGTCGGCGCGGACGCCGGAGTCTGGCTGTGAGTCGTTGCCGCGTCACGACGGGGAGACGGGTGTCGCGGTCACGGCGGCGGGGAGGCTTGATAACCGCTCGGAGCTGATCGCTGTGCTCGACGTTCGCGGGGTGTCCGGCGGGGTCGTACCCGACGGCGATCTGCTCGCCGGGGGGTACCGACGCTGGGGGGAATCGTCGCCGCTGCGCCTGTTCGGCGATTGGGCCTTGGCGGCGTGGCACGAGCGCGAGCGGCGGCTGTTTCTCGCGCGCGACCACTTCGGGCAGACAGCGATGTACTACGTCGTCGACCGTGAGCAGTTCGTGTTCGCATCCTCGCGGCACGCGCTGACGTCGCTGGGGTACGTGAAGCGAGACATCGACGAGCTATACCTCGCGCAGGTGCTGATCTCCTGGCCGGCGTATCACGGCCACGGGACGGTCTACTCATCGTTGCGCAGGCTGCCGCCGGCGCACGCGCTGACGGTCACGCCCGAGCGCTTCGCGGTCAGACGCTACTGGGACATGCGTGAGGTGTCAGAACTTCGACTGCGCCGTCGCGCGGATTATGTCGAGGCGCTTCGTGAGATGTTCGACGTGGCCGTGACTGCGCGTCTGCGCTCGACGGCGCCGGTCGGCGTCACGCTCAGCGGCGGGCTCGACTCGGGTTCGGTCACGGCCACGGCCGCGCACGTGGCGCAGTCCTCAGCGCCGCCGATGGTCGCGTTCAGCTCCGTCCCGGTATACGACACCGAGCCCTACGTCGGGCGTCGGTTCGGTGACGAGCTCCCATTCGCGGAGACGACGGCAACGGTCGCGGGGATCGAGCTCGTCCAGATCAAGGGAACGTCGCTGTCCCCGATCGCCGCGATCCGCCGCGCGCTCGAGATCCACGGCGAGGCCGGCCACGCGGCGGGCAACCAGTTCTGGATGCTCGAGCTGCTCGCGGCCGTGCGAGAGCGAGGCTGCACCACGCTATTGACCGGTCAGCTCGGGAACGCGGGGATCTCCTGGACCGGCTGGCCGACATGGTGCTCTGCCCTCCACGAGCGCAGCGTCCGGAGCCTCGGCCGGATGCTGAGGATGCGGATCCGTCCCTATGTCCCGGTCGGACTGCGGCGGGCGCGGCTCGCGTGGGCCGCGCGTAGCGGCTTCTCCCGGACCGCGATCAACCCCCGGTTCGCCGAGCGACTCGGGCTCCAGCAGCGCCGGATCGCGGAGATGCGGCTCTCCTCGCGTCCCCTCGAGCAACGCCTCGAGATCCTCCAGGACGGCATGAGCTTCGTCGGCGCCCTGTGGGACGAGATGAGCGCAGCCTACGGGCTCGACGTGCGTGACCCCTCCGGCGACGCGCGCGTGCTCATGTTCATGCTTTCGGTCCCCGACCATATCTTCACTGACCCTTGCACGGGGATCGATCGTTGGCTGATCCGTGAAGCGATGATCGGGCGCCTCCCGGACGCGGTCCGTCTGAACCGCCGCCGCGGCCGGCAGGCGGGTGACCTCGTTCCCCGCCTGCGAGGAAGCGCCCGCGAGGTCGACGAGACGCTCAACGAGCTCGCGGCGGGCCGGGCCGGGACCTACCTGGACATCGATCGCATGCGCGAGAGCTGGGGGCTGATCCAGGCGCACGACACGCCGGCGGCGTTCGGCGCCGCCGTCTCGATCCTGACGCGCGGGATCATGGCCGGACTGTTCATCAACAGCGCCGGCTAGCTCCGCTTGGTGCGCAGCGCAGCTCGCCACCTCTCGCCTTGAGATCCACAGGAAGTTCCAGATAGGATGCGCAGCGCTTGGGGCAGGTGGCGGGGACTTACGGTCACAGAAATACCGAATCGGAGGCCGATCATGATCAACCAGGACGGGATCGACGCCGGGCCGCGACCAGCGGACAATCCACAGACGGCGCCAGCGCGCGCTCCGACGCGCGACCAGGAGCATCGCGGCGTTGCGCAGCGCGGCGCGTGGCGGCGCCCGACCATAACTCGCTTCGGGTTCGAGCTCACCCTGAGTGATAGCGGCAGCGTGGGAGGTAATAGCGGTTGATCGAGCTCTCGAAGCTGGCCGCCAGCTCCGGCACGTAGGGCTTGCCAACTAGGACCTCAGACTGGTAAATTGGCGATGCCCGTGCAGACCGGTGCTTGATTCGCTACAGAAGGGGCGAGATGCAACAGCCGCCAGTGCGACCATCCGTCGACCTCTCCGCACACCGCGAGCTGCCCGAACGCGAGACGGATCCGGACCTCGAGGACCGGATCCGGTGGTCGCGGCCGGTCGTCACACGATTCGGTCTCGAGCGGACGCTCCATTTCAGCGGCACGGTCTCTGATGCGGCGGTCGGCACAGGCTGATCGACTCTGACTGAGGGTCAGCTGATCGCGCCCGCGGCGATCGGCCGTTTCAGCCCGCGTCAGGCGCGCTCCCTGACGCAGACGCCGTAGACGCCGACGACGGCGAACCGCTCCCGCTGCGCCCCGTCGCCCAGGAGCACGCGTCCGGCGCAGCTCAGCCAGGCGTGCGCCGCCAACCCGTCGGGCTGGGTGGGGTCCTTGGCCACGCCGAAGTGCACGTGGGCCGGTATCCGGCGACGGCGGAGCAGCGCCGCCCCGGCCACCGCCTGCATCAGGCAGGTGCTCGTCCACGGCGTGCGGCGCGCAACCGCCTGCACCGCCCACCCGACGCGCTCGGCGCACGCGAGCTGCGCCGCTGTCGCTTCTGGCGCCGTGGCACCCTCGATCAGCCCGGCCCACCGCGCGGTCTGGCGGAATGGGACTGTTCTGACGGCGACCGTGGCACCGAGGAGCCACAGGCCCGCCTCGGCGAGGAGCCGACGCTCCGGCCACGAATAAGGGCGTAGCTCACGAAGCGTGGCCCATCGCCTCCTGCGTATCCAGGTATCCGAACCGCTCCATCGTCGGCCCGTGGGCGTCGAGCAACCGCTGGACGAGCGGCTCCGTCAGCTCGCTGCGCCAGCCGCCAACCCGTCCGTGACGGAAGAAGCGCCCCGCGGCAGCGGGGCGTTCCTTGAACCCGGCCTCGCGCTCCTGGCGGCTCAGCTCCCCGAAGTCGGAGAACGCGACCGCCTTCGCGACCCGGGCGCGAGCACGACCGTCGGAGTCGTCGTCGAGGCCGCAGAAGCGCACGATCGGCGCGAAGGCCGCGGCGGGATCCGCCGAGAGATCCTCGTAGCGGACGACGTGAACCGGGAGACCCGACTCGTCGACCCACGAGCCGACGTGCTCGCTCCAGGAGCCGAGCCGTTGGCGTAGCTGATCGTGCAGGCGGGTGATCGTGTTGCTGGTGGCGCAGTCGGGGTTGCACAGCCGCTCGAGCGCGCTCTCGGCGCTGGTGCCGTAGTGGTTGGCGATCGACATCACCATGTCCAATGGATTGCGCACGAGGTAGACAACCCCGAGCGTCACATCGGCGGGGAACATCGGCTCGCCGGTGTCAGCCCGCGTCCAGGCGTCGTGCACCTTCATGAACAGAGGCTGGTCCGCCGCGCTCGCCAGGCGACGGTAGACCTCGGGTCGCAGACGGTCGACGATGCGCGGTGCCAGCAACGACGCTTCGACGCCGGACCACTCGTCGAACCACACGCGGGCGCTCGCGATCGGCCCTCCGTCCAGCCGATTGATCTCGGCAGGAGCCTCGGCGTCCCGGAGGTAGTTGGTGAGCAGCACACGGACCCAGGTGTTGCCTGACTTCGGGTACGACGCCAGCCAGATGATCCGGCGCGTCACACGCTCATGCCTTCCGCCGCGACGATGCAATCGACCACCTCGTCGACCGACCACCGATCATCGGGACGCTGGAGCTCGAACACCGCGACCTGCTCGAGCGCGGCCGACAGCAGCCCGAACAGCGCCGGATGCTCGTCGCCCAACACCGGCCCGTAGACGCACCCGAGCAGAGAGTCGAACTTCTCGGCGCCGGCAAGCGCGGTCATCCGGACGCCGTCGCCCCCGTCGCTTCGAAGCACGTACACGGCTCCTAACCGGGCGGCTGCCCTCGCCATCGCCGGCTCCGTGGGCACCGCCGCCTTCCACCGCCGCCACGGCTGGATTGGCAGCGTTTCAAGATCGAGGCCCATGGCGGACGCCGATTCGTTGGTCAGATGCATCTGAGCGAGGCCCGGCACGACCTCTGTACCGCCGTCGCCGCGGAGCCGCAGCACGGTGACGTCGTCGCTCAGCATCCGAAAGCCGCGATCCAAGAGCGCGGCAAGCGTCGTCGACTTGCCCGCCCCCGTCAGGCCGCCGATGAGGACAGCGTGACGGTCGGCCACGGCGGCGTTCGCGTGCAGGACGAGCAGGCCTCGTTGACGCAGGATCGCGGGAAGGACGCTTGCACTGAACTGGACGGCGAGCATCGCGTCTTCGGCCTGGGGGTTGCGTTCGAACACGACTCGGTCCCCGTCGCGGACCAGAAAACGACCGCCCCGGCGGCCGCCTCGGCGCAGGAACGACCCGGGGGCGACATCGAACCCGGGCTCACTGACGACAGGCGACCGCAGGCGGGCGGCCACGATCCCCTCCTCGACGACGACGTCCACGCTCGCCTTCGCGTCGGCCGGCGCCAGGTCTGCGCACGCGAACGGGATCTCGATCGTCAGCCCGTAGGCCCGGTACCTGTGTGTCTCGATCGATCGCGCCCCGCCCCCGGTCACTCGCACACTGTACCGGCCGCGACCGAGCCGCCAGGAACCGGTACGTAGCGGTGTCGGATTCAGGGCCTGTCGATCGGCTCGGGCGCACCGAGACCCGGTGACCTGGCCCAGCGCCCGGTTATCCTGCAGCGCCGATGCGGATGCTCGTCGTCAACGCGGACGATTTCGGGCTCTCGCCCGGCGTCAACGACGGGATCCTCGAGGCGCACGCTGACGGGATCGTGACGAGCACGAGCCTGATGGTGCTCGAACGTGGCGCCGGCGACGCCGCTCGTGCGGCCCGCGGGTACGAAGCGCTGTCCGTCGGGCTTCATTTCGTCGATGAGGGCAACCTCGACCTCGACGACCCGGACCAGGCCGCACGGAGCTTCCACGCGCAACTCGAGCGTTTCCGAGAGCTCACCGGCCGCGACCCGACGCACGTCGACTCCCACCACCACGTGCACAGCTGGTCCCGCGCGAGGCTCGCGACGTTCTCGAGGCTCGTCGAACCGCTCGGCGTCCCGCTGCGCGGCCAGGGCCGCGTCGCGTACGTCGGCGCCTTCTGGGGGCAATCGGAGCCCGGCGTGACCAAGCTCCGGTGCGTGCGCCGTCCCTTCCTGCTCCACCTGATCCGAGCCGAGGTGCTCGACGGATTCACCGAGCTCGCCTGTCATCCCGCTCGGATCAACGGCGACTTCAGCTCGAGCTACCTCGACGAGCGCGCCGTCGAGCTCGCCACGCTGACCGAGCCGGGGCTGCACGAGGCCGTCGAAGCGCTCGGTGTCGAGCTCGTGAGCTTTCACGCGTGTAGGCATGCGCCCCCTACAATGCTCCTCTGATGCCGGGCGCGGGCACCTCCTTGGTCGTTGACGCTTCTCATGTCGTTCATGAGACGATCGATGGCGAAGCGATCCTGATTCATTTGAGGACAGGCACCTATTACAGCCTCGACGGTGTTGGGGCGGAGGTGTGGGCGCTTTTGGCTACCGGCACGGATGCGGACGCGCTGCTGTTGGCGGGGCGAGAGCGCTACGAGGGCGATCCGGTCGAGGTTGAGCGGGGCCTGTCGAGCTTGTTGGCCGAGTTGCTGCGCGAGGGGCTTGTGATCGAGGGTGAGTCGCAGCGAGCCGCGGGTTCGGCGGGGCTGCCGTCGGGACGGGTCCCGTTTATCGTTCCTGTCCTGCACACCTACACCGATATGCAGGAGTTCATGCTCGTCGATCCGCTGCGCGAGGTCGACGAGGTCGCCGGCTAGCCGAATGCCGAGGCTGGCTGAGGCGGCGCTCGGTTCGTTCTATGCCGCCGCGGCCCGCGAGTACGACGCTGCGGCCAAGCGCACGGGTGTGGTGGAGGTTGATCTGCGGTTCGCGGATCGCAGAGTGCGAATGCGCTTCGCCGGCGCCGGGCTGGCGGATGCCCTGCTCGGGGCGCTTGCTTCGCGCAGCGACGACGGTGGCGGCGAGGTGGACGCCACGATCGCCCTGTGGGAGGCACAGGCCTGTCCGGCGGGCTCCCTCGCTTGCCCTTGGCAGGTGGCGGATGTCGGGCCGGGAGGGCTCGTGCGGGGGTTCGATTTCCACCGCGTGCTGGCGGTCCACGAAACCTACTCGGGCACGGTGACGCTGGTCGACTCTGCCGAGCGCGCGGTGCTGCATCGTGTGCCCCACTGCGGGGCCGTTCCGTGGTGGGAGCGGGCAGCGCCGCTCCGACCCGCGCTCTACTGGGCGCTCGGGGGGGAGGGTCGCCATCTCGTGCATGCTGGTGCGGTGGGCGACGATCGCGGGGGCGTGTTGCTGGCAGGAGCCCGAGGTTCGGGGAAGACCACGGTGGCGCTGGCGGCGCTCGCCCATGGCCTCGGGTTCGTCGCTGACGACTACCTGTTGCTTCACGCCATCGACGAGCCGGAAGCCGTCTCGCTGTACAGCACCGTCAGCATTTGCGCGGCGCCAGCGGCCGGGGCGAAGATCGTCGTCGATGTGACCTCGCTGAGGCACGGTTCGCTGCGCGAGTCGCTGCCCGTGCGCGCGGTAGCGGTGCCGCGCATCCGTGGCGGCCGTGCCCGTCTGCGTCGCCTGAGCCCCGCTGAGGCCTTGCGGGCGTGGGCGCCCACGACGGTCTTTCAGATGCCGTTTGACGATGGTGCTGCGCTGGCGTCGCTCGGAGCCGTCGTGCGCCGGGTTCCCTGCTTCGCCCTGGATGTGGGGGACGACTGGGCCGAGCTCGCGCGCGCGGTCGAGCAGGTGCTGGAGCAGGCGGCGGTATGAGTGGGGGGCTTGTCTCGGTGGTGATGCCGGCCTTTGAGGAGGAGGCGTTCATCGCGGAGGCGCTGCGGAGCGTGTTGGCGCAGACCTATCGACCGGTCGAGCTGATCGTCGTCGATGACGGGTCTGGCGACCGTACGGCCGAGATCGCGGCAGCGCACGAGGCGCGCGTGCTGCGCCGGCCCCACCGGGGCGCCGCGGCGGCGTGCAACGCGGGCCTGACGCTCGCCCGGGGCGACTATTGGACGATCTTCGACGCCGATGACGTGATGGCGCCAGAGCGCCTCTCGCGTCAGGTCGCACATCTGGAGCAGCATCCCGAGCTCGGCATCGTGCTCGGGCTGACCGAGGCGTTCGTGAGTCCGGGCGAGCCGCGTCCGCCGCACTACAACCTGGACTGGGACGACGGGCCCTTCCCGGCGTGCACGGGCACCGTGCTGGCGCGCCGGGCGGTCCTTGATCTCGTGGGACCGTTCGACGAGACGCGGGAGCTCTGCTATGACCTGGACTGGCTGGCGCGCGCCAAGGATGCGGGCGTATGCGCCGGGCAGGTGGACCATGTCGCCCTGCGCTACCGCATCCACCGCGCCAACGCCACGTCGGACGCGCGCGCCGTGAACCTCGCCATGCTCAAGGTCCTGCGGGAGTCGCTGCACCGGCGTGGCGCGCTGCGTGCTCATGACTGATCGGCTGATCTCGCCAAGGCCGGCTGAGGCGGCGCTCGGTTCGTTCTATGCCGCCGCGGCCCGCGAGTACGACCGCGCGGCCGAGCGCACGGGCGTGGTGGAGGTTGGTCTGCCGTTCGCGGACCGGAGGGTGCGGCTGCGTTTCGCCGGCGCCGGGCTGGCGGATGCCCTGCTCGGGGCGCTCGCTCCGCGCAGCGACGACGGCCGCGGCGAAGTGGACGCCACGATCGCCGTGTGGGATGAGCACGCCTGTCCGGCGGGATCGCTTCTGTTTCCCTGGCGGCCGGCGGACATTGGGCCGGGAGGGCTCGTGCGGGGGTCTGACGTCGACCGGGTGGTGGCCATCCACGAGACCGCGTCGGGTGCGCTCACGCTCGTTGACTGTGCCGCGCGCGCCGTGCTCCACCGCGTGCCCCACTGCGCAGCGGTGCCGTGGTGGGAGCGGGCGGCGCCGCTGCGACCCGCGCTGTTTTGGGCCCTTCGCGGCGAGGGTCGCCATCTCGTGCATGCTGGTGCGGTGGGCGACGATCGCGGGGGCGTGCTCCTGGCCGGAGCCAGCGGTTCGGGCAAGACGACGGTGGCGCTGGCCGCGCTCGTCCACGGCCTCGGCTACGTCGCCGACGACTACGTGCTGCTCCATGCTGCGAGCGAGCCAGAGGCCATCTCGCTGTACAGCATCGCCAAGCTGGACGACGGCCACCTGGGGCGCTTCGCCACGCTCGCGGCCGCGGCGAGCTTTCCGCCCGCCTGCGCTGGCGAGGAGAAGGCAGTGATCGATGTGGCCGCACTGATGCCCGGTTCGCTGCGCGAGTCGTTGCCCGTGCGCGCGGTGATCGTGCCGCGCATCCGTGGTGGCCATGCCCGTCTGCGTCGCGTGAGCCCCGCTGAGGCGCTGCTGGCGCTGGCGCCGAGCACCGTGTTCCAGCTGCCGTTTGACGACGGCGCTGCGCTGGCGTCACTCGCGGCCGTCGTGCGCCAGGTTCCCTGTTTCGCATTGGATGTGGGCGACGACATGGCCGAGCTTGCGAGTGCGGTGGAGCAGACGCTGGAGCAGGTCACGGCATGACGGGGCTGATGTCAGCGCCCAGGCCACGGTTGCAGCGACCAAGGAATGGACTGTGAGCGGGCGGCTCGTCTCGGTCGTGACGCCGGCCTTTGAGGAGGAGGCGTTCATCGCGGAGGCGCTACAGAGCGTGTTGGCGCAGACCTATCGACCGGTCGAGCTGATCGTCGTCGATGACGGGTCTCGCGACCGTACGGCCGAGATCGCTGCAGCGCACGAGGCGCGCGTGCTCCGCCGGCCCCAGCGAGGAGGGCCTGCAGCCGCGCGCAACGCGGGCCTGGCGCTCGCTCGGGGCGACTACTGGACGATCTTCGACGCCGATGACGTGATGGCCCCCGAGGGCCTCTCGCGTCAGGTCGCCCATCTGGAGCAGCATCCCGAGCTCGGCATCGTGTTCGGGCTGACCGAGGCGTTCGTCAGTCCGGGCGAGGGGCGTCCCTCGCACTTCAGATCCGCGTGGGCGAACGGGCCCTTCCCGTGGCACACGGGCACCATGATGGCGCGCCGCGAGGTCCTCGAGCTCGTGGGCCCGTTCGACGAGACGCTGCGGCTGGGTGAAGACATCGAGTGGCTGGCTCGCGCCAAGGATGCCGGCGTACGCGTCGGACGTGCGGACCATGTTGCCCTGCGCTACCGCATACACCGCGCCAACACCACGTCCGACACGCACGCCAAGCAGCAGGCCATGCTGAGGGCGTTGCGCATGTCGGTGCGTCGGCGCCGAGCGGGTCATGCCGATGACTGCTGAAGCGAGCGTCGGTGCTGCCGTGCCCGTCTACAACGCTGAGCGGTTCCTCGCCGCGGCGCTGAGGAGCGTGCTCGCGCAGAGCTACCCCGTCGGCGACGTGGTCGTGGTCGACGACGGCTCGGACGACGCCAGCGGAGCGCTCGCGGCTGGTTTCGGTCCCCCGGTCCGCGTCGAGCGCCAGCCGCACGCCGGCATCGGGGCGGCACGCAGCCACGCAGTGAGCCTCGTGCAGGGCGAGTTCATCGTGCTCCTGGACGCTGACGATCTGCTCACGCCCCGCAGCGTCGAAGCTCGGATGCGCGTGCTCAACGCCCGCCCCGAGGTCGACATCGTCTACGGGCAGATCCGCTGCTTCGCCGAGCAGGTGGGCGGTCGGCCGGTGCCGCTCGACGAGCCACGCCCGGCGCACACGGCGGGCGCCATGCTGGTTCGTCGCAGCGCCTTCGAGCGCGTCGGGCCGTTCACATCTGGTCTGCGGGTCGCCGAGGGCCTCGACTGGCTGCTTCGCGCCCATGAGCTCGGGCTCGGCGAGGCGACCGTGGATGAGCAGGTGCAGTGGCGGCGGGTGCACGGCGCGAATAACTCACTCACCGAGCGTCGCTCGCTGCAAGAGTTCCCGCGGGCACTGAAGGCATCGCTCGATCGGCGCCGCGCGAGCCGCCGCTGAACCCCACGCCGGTTCGACTCTGCGGGTCCTCACGTGGCCACGGACGGCGCGTCCGGTCGGGTCACTCTCAGCTTGGACTGCAGATGCGGCCCCCGCTCCCAGTCCTCGAGGAATCGCGCCCGCAGCCGATTCTTGGCCGCCAGGGCGATCAGCGTTTCCGGGCGGTAGTAGAAGTCCTCACGCAGCACGTGATGCTCGCTGCGTGCGGTCGGGTGGAAGGTGAAGTCGAAGAACCCGCCCGGCGCCATGATCCGCCCGACGTGCTGGAGGCACTCGTCGATCACCTCGATCGGCGAGTGCGAGAACACGCTGTGCGCGTGCACCACGTCAAACGCCTGATCGGGCAGGAAGCCGAGCTTCAGGTCATCTACCAGGGCCAGCCGCGGGAGCTTGGCCTGCAAGCCGTAGTCAGCAATTGTCTCCAGAGCAGCGACCAGGATGTCGGGTGAGATATCGATGCCGTAGTAGTTCCCCGTGTCCAGATAGTCGATGAGCAGCCGCCCGGCGCGCAGATTGCCACATCCGATCTCGAGCATCCGCATGCCGGGCACCAGACCGTGAGCGAGCAGGTAGTCGAACTGCATCTGGCCGAGACGGAGCCACGACGCGCGGTTCGCCGTTCGGCCGCCGACGGCAGCCTCGGGACCGTTCCCGATATCCGAGCGCATGATCGCGCGGTAGTAGCTGACGTGGTCGCCGGTCTGCATCCCGAGCCAGAGGTCGCGGGCCCAGCGTCGCGCGTAGGGGAGGATCCGGCCCGCGTACGGCGGGATCCGGCCCGGATGCCGTGCCGCATAGCCGATCTTGTGGGAGAGGCTGGAGTTCCTGTAGGAGAGATGCGAGTTCATCGGGATGGTGCAAGCCAGGGCGACAGCTCGATCCCGAGGAGCTCTTCGAGTCGCAGAGTGTCGGCCCGGTAGTAGCACCGGAGTGCGTGCTCGATTTCCGGTTGCAGGACCGGCGGACCGGATCGGTCCAGGCGAGAGAGCACATAGCGGTCTCCCCTGACAATCACCGAATTCGCCAGGGCGGGGAGCCGACGCTCGGGGCGGTGTGGTCGCCGCACGCCGTCGTCATCGGGCGGGACGCAGCGCAGACGTAGGCGCAGCCACCGCACACGGTGGTAGGAGTAGATGCCTGGGTTGTAACGGCGGCGATGGGCGGTCGGCGTGAACCCTGGATCGAGGCCGAGGGCTTCGTACAGGCTGCGGATCGTGCGATCCGGATCCCTTCGGAGGTCGATGTCGAGGACGACATGAATCTTCGCTCTCGGAAAGTACGTCAGCCAATGCTCGAGATGTCGTGCGTACAAGCCCCATTCGAGAATCTGCCGTCCGTTGATCCACTCGGGCCCCGACAAGTCCGATCCGAGCAACTGCCTGAAGGCAGTGTCGACCGGTCGCACAGGGACACGGCCAAGCTTCATGTACCAGAACCACGCGCTGACCGCGCGCCTGACCGGATCCCGGAGCACGAACACCACGTCAGGCGTTCCCAGATCCGACGCGAGTCGCTGCGGAACCTCCGGCTGTCCGAGGTATGACGCAGCCTTGAAACCACGTCGCAACGCGCTCTCGTCGGTGAAAAGCACACGCATCGCTTCTGCGCTGTCGGGTGAGTAGTTAGGGTCGGCGAAGTCCCACATCTCCCGAGCGAACATGTCTACCTGCGGGTGCTCTCGTAAGACAGCATGGATCATGGTCGAGGAGGACTTTTGTGCTCCCGCGAGGACGAAGTCGGGAAGAGCCCCCAGGGAAGTTGGGACGCTGGCCGTTATCGCAGTCCCCGCGGCAGCCTCGGCCTGGGCGCCGGCGCGGCCGCGCGAAGCCACGCCTGCACCCCGCGCGGCAGCTTCATCATCAGCCGGAAGGGTCGCCATAGGTAGGCGCACACGAGGCCCAAGCGACCCCGCCGTGCGAGCGGCGAAGAGGCGAGCATGAATCTCCGCGACGGTACGAGCTGGTACGCGAGCAGCCTCAGACGTGCGCCCACTCCCCGGGTGGTGATCAGCACCTCAATCCCCTGAACCGTGGCAGTCGGGGCACCGGCGCGGAGGCGAAGCTGACGAGGAACCGTGTCGGTCAGCCCGAGCCCGTTGGCCACGTCGCGGCCAGCGGCGTCGAGCCGCAGTCCGAAGGCGAACAGTGGCCCGGCCCCCAGCTCCTCGGCGAGCGCCGCCGCCGCTCGCCAGGTCGGCATGTCCACGCGCTCGAGTGCGAGCTGCAAGTCACGCTGCGCGTACCGGCCGCCAACGTTGAGATTGATGGGCTCGCCCAGCCGTGATGGGCGAAGGTGTGGCAACGGGCCTGGTCTGTGCCGGGCGCTGCCGTGATCTGCGGCATGCAGGGCCACGATCAACGCGGAGACGGCCTCTGACGGGACATCGACCTGTGCGCCGGCGACCTCGATCGCGTGCACGTTCTCGGTCAGCCGTTGCCAGACGAGCGACGGCGCAGCAGGCATGCCCCACAGGGTGTGATGGAGCTCGACTGCGACCGGCAGCGTGCCCGGACGAATCCACTCCTCGTGGTACGAGTTCCGATGCTCGTTGGGGCGCCAGCCGTTCCGCGGCAGAGACGTGAAATTCAGTTCGGCCAGCCCACGCTTGGCCGCTTCGAACTCGTTCGGGGCGACCAATAAATCAATGTCGTTGTACGAGCGCTCGCGCGGATCGTCGTACAGCCAGCGCGCGAACGCCGGACCCTTGATCAGCAAGGGCCGAACGCCACAGCGGTCAAAGAGCCGAGCGATGTCGGCGAGCGCGCTGTCCAGCGCAAGCCGACGAAAGGCCCGCAGGCGCGCGGTGACCACCCTCCCGTCACAGGTCAGTTCCGGGGTGACGCCTCGCCCCTCGACCGGAGACACCCCCTGCGAGCGCCCCACAACCGACGTGTCGGCCTGTTCGCCCCCCGGGGTCGCCATGGCGGCGGATGATACGACCTCGCGCTCACCCCGAACGCAGGGCGCCTACGGCCTTGACCGGTTAGGTGAGTGCCCCCGCGGCGATCAGTGAGTTGAGCCGGCCGTCGTCGCGGTGGGCGAGTTCGAGCCAGGTGCCGGTCTCGACCACATGACCGCGGTCGAGAACGACGATCGAGTCGGCGTGGCTGACGGTGGACAGGCGATGGGCTATGACGACCAATGTCACGCGGCCGTGGAGCGAGGAGAGGGCTTCGCGGATGGCGAGTTCGTGTTCGGTGTCCAGCGAGCTGGTGGCCTCGTCGAGCACGAGTAGCTCCGGCTCTCGCAGCAGTGCGCGGGCGAGCGCGATCCGCTGGCGCTCGCCTCCCGACAGGCGCGCGCCGCGATCTCCCACGAGGGTGTCGAGCCCCGCCGGCAGATCCTCGACGAATGCGGCGGCGGCGGAGAGCTGAAGCGCCGACCACAGCTCCGGCTCACTCGCCGCGGGGCGCGCCCAGAGCAGGTTGGCGCGGATCGTGTCGTAGAACAGGAATGGATCCTGGGGCGTGATCGCGATCGACTCTCGCCACCGTGCTCGGGCTTCGCCCACGAGCGGGCGGTCGTCGATCGTGATCGTCCCGGACGCCGGGGCGATCAGTCCGACCACGAGGTCCGCGAGCGTTGTCTTGCCCGCTCCCGAGGGGCCCACCAGTGCGGTCGTCTGCCGCGGCGCGATCTCAAACGACACGTCGTGCAGCACCTGCTGCTGACCGGCGCCGGTGTCCGGGTACGCGAACCGGACGGCATCGAAGCGGATCCCGCTCCCGATCGCCAGCCGTCGCGCTGAGCTGCCCAGCGCCGATGCTGATGGTTCAGCCGCGGCCTCGGCGTCGGCGATGAACGACAGCAGCTCGTCCATCGCGGGCAGCGCTTGAGCGGCGATTTGAACGTTGTTCTGGGCGGAGGTGATCAGCGGCACCAGGCGCGTAAAGATATAGGCCAGGACGAGCAGCTCCGCCAGCGGCAGGTGAAGATCGTGCACCGAGACCCAGACCAGCACCGCGAGCACGAGCGCGGTGGCGATCAGCTGGATCGCGTTGGCCAGCTGCGATGCCTCGATGAACGCCAGCTGCGCGCGGCGGCTGCGTCGCATGTCGGCGTCAAATGTGGCGACGTGGCCGGCTTGCAGCCGGTGGGCCTTGGCCAGCTTGAGGCCGTCGAGGAAGCCGGTGACCGAGCCGAGCAGCAGGCGGTTGCTGGCCACCAGCGTCTGCCCGAGGCGCCGGCTGCGTTTCACCAGCGGCCACACCAGCGCAGTCAGGGCCAGACCGGTGGCGGTCGCCAGACCCGTGATCGGCGGGGAGATCCGCAGCGCCACCAGCGCCTGCGCGGCGATCACCAGTAGCCCGGCGCTGAGGTTCAGCACCGCCGCGGTCCCCTGACTCACCAGCGCGACGTTGACCGTAAGGATGCTCTGGATGTCGGATTGGCGCTGGCGCAGCAGGTGGCGCCATTCCGCACCGGCGACCGCGGCGTACAAGCGTGAGCGCAGAGCGTCGACGAAGTTCAGGCGATACCGGGTCAGCTCCACGGTCTGGCATGCGTTCAGGGCCGCGGCCACCGCGACAACGCCGACGTACACGACGAGCATCGACCCCAGCGTCAGCCTGACCCCGAATGCGGCGAAGATCCGGCGCGTGAAGGCGAACCACCCGCCAGCGTCAGCCGAATGGCCGACACCGGCGAGCTCCAGCATCGGGACGAGCAGGAGCGCCGCGACGCCCTGACTCAGGGACGCCGCGAGCTGCAGGACGATCACCCACGCCAGCCGCTGCGGGTTGTATGCGCGGAGCGCGATGAGAAACGGCTTCAGCCTGGCCGGCGCCGGCGGGCGACGTGCGGGCGGCTTCATCGATCGCGTCCGGCCCCCGTACACGCGGCACACTGTACGCGCCCGACCCAGCCAGCGGCCACAAACCGGTGCATAGCCGTGTTAGATTGAGGACCATGGTGGGCTCGGGGCGCACGGAGACTCGATGATCGAAGCGGACGCGATCGTGACGCGGACCGAAGGGCTGATGTCAACACCGGTCGACGACGAGATCGTGTTCCTCAACCCTGGGACCGACAGCTACGTCGCCCTCGACTGGATCGGACGCCGGATCTGGGAGATGCTCGAGTCACCGCAACGTGTCGGAGATCTCGCGGCCGCGCTGGCCGCGGAGTTCGACGCCGACGTCAGCGTCGTGGGTGCGGATGTGGCCGCGTTCCTCGACGAGCTGAAACGCGAGGGGATGGTGCATGCCGTCAATCCCGAGGATGCCCGGTAGCGCGCCGGCCGCGCCGAACGCAAGGGTGCCACCAGCCGACGGTCTCGTGTCGCTACCCGCGTGGATGCGAGGAGCACGTGCCACGCTCGGCCTCGTGCCGCGGCGCCTTCCCGGCGCGACGCGTTGCGGCGTCCTGTGGGAGGCCGAGTCCGGTCGATTCCTGCTCACGGTTCCCGAGGTCGCCCGCTACCTGGCGACCGAAGGGCGCTCGCTGACCATCGACCCCGACCCGGACGCCGACCCCGCCGATGTCAGTCGGTTCGCACTGACGACGCCGTTGGCCGCGTTGTGCCTCGAGCGTGGACTACCGGTCCTTCACGCCGCGGCGCTCATCGGGCCGAGTGGGGCCGCTGTGATCTGCGGTGACTCTGCGGCGGGAAAGTCGACACTCGCCGCCGCCCTCGCGCTGCGGGGATGGACGCTGATCGCGGACGACCTCGCCCCGATCGACCTCGACGACGACTTCGCTCCCATCGTCCAGCCGACGGGTTCGCGGATCGCGCTCTGGCCAGACGCGGTCGAGGCGCTCGGTGTCGACATCACGCACGCAACTGACCCCGAAGGCTTCCCCGCGAGATGGGCTCCCGAGTTCGTGGCGCTCGCGCCCACGCCGGTGACCGCTGTCTGGTGGCTGCGGCTCGACTCGGTGCCGGCGCTGGAGAGCCGCGATCTGAAGGGCGCTGAACGGCTCGAGGCGATCTCGGCGATGGCGTATAACAGCCACATCGCCGCTGCGCTGCTCGACCCGGCAGCGCACCTGCGGATCGCCGGCGCGCTGGCACGAACGACGGTCATGCGCCGGGTCCGACGCCCGCGCAGCCGATGGTCAGTCGAGGAGCTCGCGGATCTCATCGAAGCGGGCTGAGTCGACTCGGAGGATGACTGCTCGACGAGTTGTAACCACGTCGACAGCAGGGCTGCTCGACACATCGGCCTTCATCGCCCGCGAGACGAGCCGGCCGCTTGGTGAGCTGCCTGTGCACGTCGCGGTCTCGGTGATCACGATCGGGGAGCTCCAACAAGGTATAAGCGCCCCCGTCGCGCTCTGCGGCCCGCCGATGTCGGGTCCCCGACGTATCCGGGGAGCCGGTGAACGGCCGGGGGTACACTTCCTGGGTGATGGGCGCCGAGCTCCTTCAGAATCGGCCGTGCGGAGGCCGCTACGGGGACCTCGTCCAGTCGATCGGGAATACGCCGCTGATCGAGCTCAAACGTCTCAGTCCGAAGCCCGGCGTACGGCTGTGGGCGAAGCTCGAGTCCCGCAACCCGACCGGCTCGGTCAAGGACCGCGTCGCCCGTGCGCTGATCGAGGACGCCGAGGCGAAGGGCGCGATCCGCCCCGGTCAGACGATCCTCGAGCCGACCTCGGGCAACACCGGGATCTCGCTGGCGATGATCTGCTCCCGCAAGGGCTACCCGCTCAAGGTCGTGATGCCAGACAACGTCACCCCCGAGCGCACCCAGCTCCTGCACATGTACGGGGCCGAGATCGTCTACTCGGAGGGAGCCAAGGGCTCCAACGGAGCGGTCGAGATGGCGCTCGACCTGGCCGAGTCGAACGCCTCGTACTACATGCCCTACCAGTACGGGAACGAAGCCAACCCGCTCGCCCACTACACCGGAACCGCGCCCGAGATCCTCGCCGAGCTCGACGAGATCGCCGCCTTCGTCGCCGGCCTCGGCACCGGAGGGACGCTGATGGGCAACGGCCGCCGGCTCAAGGAGGAGCTCGGCGACCAGGTCAAGATCGTCGCCGCCGAGCCGATGCCGGGCGAGCCGGTGCAGGGCCTGCGTTCGCTCGACGACGGCTTCATCCCGCCGATCATCGACCTCAATTTGCTCGACCGCAAGATCTTCGTCACCAATCGCGACGCGATCATCTGGACGCGCAAGCTCCTCGACGAGGAGGGCATCTTCGCGGGCGTCTCGTCCGGGGCGATCGCTCGCGTGGCGGTCCGGATCGCCGGCGAGCTCGATGAGGGCAACGTCGTCTTCGTCGTCGCCGACGACGGCTGGAAGTACCTCTCCTCGGGCATCTACACCCGGCCCGTCGACGAGATCGAGAGGCTGGACTCCACGGTCTGGTGGTGAACTCGCGCAGGGCGTTCCTGCGAACCGCGGGCGCCGGCCTGGCGGCCGGGTCGAGCGTGTTGCTCACGGCGTGCGGGGGATCCGGGGCGAAGAAGCTGGTGGCGGGGTCCGAGTCGGTGGAAGTCCGCGAGAGTGATGTCTCGGTGATGAACGGTGTGCTCGACCTCGAGCACACGGCGATCGCCGCCTACACCGCGGGCATACCGCTGCTCGGCGGCCGTGCTCTCGCTGCCGGGACGCGGTTCCTCGCTCAGGAGCTGGCTCACGCGACGGCGCTCCAGGGCCTGATCATGGGCGCCGGCGGAAAGCCCAATCTCCCACGCGCGAGCTATGACCTCGGCAATCCGCGCGGGCAAGCCGACGTGCTCTCAATGCTCAGCACGATCGAGGGATCGCTCGTCGAGGCCTACCTCGACGCGATCCCGAAGCTCTCGCCCGGGTGGCTGAGGGCCGAAGCGGCGGGAATCCTCGCCAACGAGGGCCAGCACATCGCCGTTCTGCGGGCGGCTCGCGGGGAGCCGCCGGTGCCGAGCGCGTTCGTGACCGCGAGCGAGTGACCGAGCGCCGATGACCGATCACGACGCCCCGGCCGGGGCCGGCGCCGCGGGCCCGGACGCGACGACGAGACGCGAGCTCATGCTCGGCACCGGTGCCGCCGGCGCGGCCGCCGCGATGGCCGCGGTGGCGCCTGCGTTCCTTGCCCCTCGCGAGGCCCTCGCCGCTCCCGTCGGCGACGCCGCGGTGCTCGTGTCCGCGCTGCGCGTCGAGCAGGTGATCGTCTACGGGTACGAGCGCGCGCTCGCGAGCGGCGTCATCGCCGCCTCAGCGGAACAGGTCTTGAAGCTGTTCCTGGGCCAGGAGGATGAGCACGTCCACGCGCTCTCGCTCACCGTGCAGCAGCTCGGGGGCGTGGTGCCCGCCGCGCCGAGCGATCTCGCGACGTTCGAGGTGGCACTGCATGAGCTTCACGTCAAGCGCAGTCCCGCCGGGCTGCGCAGCGAGCGGAATTATCTCAACTTCCTGGTCAAGCTCGAGACCGTCGTCGCCAGGGCCTACCGGCTCGCGATCGACACGCTGGTCGACGTCACGCTGATCCAGACCGCGGCGCAGATCATGGCCAACGAGGCGCAGCACGCGACGTTCCTCCGCGAGCTGATGAACCCGGGAGACGTGAAGATCGCCGTCCCGACCGGCTTCGTCGCCGGGTCGTCGTGACGGCAGGGAGGTGACGTTCATCCGACCGCGCAGGGTTCAACGCCGAGGTTCGCGCCGGTCTGACGGCGCGCTCGGAGGCGCGACATAGCTCAGATATGCAGCAGGTGGCTCCAGAACCACACCGGGGCGAGCAGCGCCGCCGCCGCGAGTGCCGTGGCCGCCAGCATCGCCACGGTCATCGCCGTCTCTCCGTCACGGTGGCGCCGGGAGGCCCAGTACAGCCCGAGCAGGAGCCCTACCGGCGGGATCGCCAACGCCACCAGGACGGCGACGGCGATATGGACCCAGTCGATCCTTCCGGTCGTGCCGCCGCCGAAGCGGGGCGCGCGTGGGAGCTCGAAGCTGAGCTTGGCGCTCCGAGCTGCCCGAGCTTTCCGCGCGGCCTCGAGATCGGCGCCGCAGACGGCACAGCCCGCCGCGAACGGGGTGACGCGCTGACCGCAGTCAGGGCAGTGTGTGACGGCGCGCGGCATGCCCGAACGATACGGCCGGAGCGTCGACGGCTGGTAGCCTCGCCCGCATGAAGCTCGCGCGAGACCTGTATGACGAGATCGTCGATCAGGCCCGCGCCGAGGCGCCCAACGAGTGCTGCGGCATGGTCGCCACGCGCGACGGCAAGGCCGTGAAGGTGTACCCGGCGCTGAACGCGGCGGCGAGCCCGCTCCGCTACGAGATGGACGGCGCCGAGCAATACCGGATCCAGATGGCAATCGACGACGCGGGCCTCGACCTCGGCGCGATCTACCACTCCCACACGCGCAGCGAGCCGGTCCCCTCGCAGACCGATATCAACCTCGCCTTCTACCCGGACGCGCTGTACATCATCGTCGGCCTGGCGGGCGGGGAGGCCGACATGCGCGCGTTCACGATCCGGAACGGCGAGGTCGCTAAGGCAGAGCTGGTCATCGAGTGATGGGCGCGCGACCCGTTCGCACGCGGTCATGAGCGCACGTCTGAGAGACGGCTCGGAGGCGCTCGAGTGTCCGACGTGCGCCGCGACGTACGCGCGCGAGGAGCGGTTCTGTCCGACGTGTGGCACGCCGCTCGTCCACGGCGGCCTGGCCGCGGTGAGCGATCCGATCACCGAGCGACAGGAGCGAGCGCGGAAGATCAAGCCTCAGTTCGCCGAGGGCGAGCTCGTCCACCTCGTCGGCGCACACAATCAGGCCGAGGGTGAGTTCATCCAGGGCCTGCTCCTCGAGGAGGGCGTGCCGAGCCTGCTCCGCCGCAGCGCCGGTTTCGACGTCCCCGACTTCCTGGCCGCGGGCCCACGCGACGTCCTCGTGCCGCAGTCGGGCGAGACCACCGCGCGCGAGATCCTGCTCCAGGCCGAGCTGATCTCCGACGATCCCGTCGACCGGCGCATCGTCGCCCCGGGCCGGCTGCTCGCCGGACTGCTCGCGGGCTTCGCCGTCGTGCTCCTGGTGCTGTGGCTGGGGACGCTGGTGATTCACTGAGGCGCGGCGCGTACGGAGGCCGGCCGGATACGCCGAACCAGGCTTACGACAGCGATTCGTCTAGCTCGCCGAGCGCGTCGGTCAACTGGAGGTTCGCCGAGTAGTCGACGGGACAGGCGATCACCGAGACGGTGTCGTCGGCGAGGGCCTGGCGGAGGGTGGGCAGCAGATCCTCGGGCGCTTCGATGCGGTATCCCCGGGCGCCGAAGCTCTCCGCGTAGGCGACGAAGTCGGGGTTCGCGAACGCGGTGTCGACGCTGTGTCCGAGCTCGAGCTCCATCTTCCATTTGATCAGCCCGTACTCGTCGTCGACCCAGATCAGCACGACGAATGGAACCCGCTCGCGCAGCGCCGTCTCGATCTCCTGCGAATTCATCAGGAAGGCTCCGTCGCCCGTCGCGACGAGGACGCGGGCTTCCGGGCAGGCGATCTTCGCCCCGATCGCGCCGGGAAGGGTCCACGCCATCGTCGAGAGGCCGTTCGAGATCAGGCAGGTGTTGGGCTCATACGTGGGGTAGAGCCGCGCCATCCACATTTTCAGCGCGCCGGTATCGACGAGCACGATGTCCTCTCGCCCGAGCGCCGCGCGCGTGTCGGCCACGATCCGCGCCGGCGCGAGCGGGAAGCGGTCGTCCCGCCGGCCACGCTCGAGCTCGCCCTCGATCATCGCGCGGATTCGGTGCTCGCCGACCTCGGGCTCGAACCGTCTTCCGACCTCGGTGGCGAGGGCGTCGAGCGTGCGGCCGATGTCTGACTGCAGACCCACCTCGACCTCGTAGTGGAGGTCGACCTCGGCTGGGAATCGGTGGATGTGGATGATCTTCTTGTCGCTGTTCGGGTTGATCCGAACCGGATCGAACTCCTGCAGCTCGTACCCGACCGCGATGATCGCGTCGGCTTGGTCGAAGCCGAAGTTCACGTAGTCGTGGCGCATGAACCCGACGGCGCCGAGCGCCTGCGGGTGGTCGTCGGGAAACACCCCCTTCCCGTGGAACGTCGTCGCCACCGGAACGCCGAGCGCCTCGGCGAAGCGCCGCAGCGCGCCGCTCGCGCCGGCCCGGGCGGCTCCGTGTCCCGCGAGCACGACCGGGTTCTCCGCCGCGCGCAGGACATTCGCCGCCCGCCGCAGCTGGCTCGACGAGGGTTCGTCCGGGCGGGGCGTGTTGACCACGAGCGGCCTCGCGTCTGCGGGCGCGAGGGCCTTCTCGACGTCTTCGGGGACCGCGAGGTAGACGGCGCCGGGCCGCTCGGTCTGCGCCAGCTTGAATGCCTTACGGATCATCTCCGGGACCGCGCCCGGCGTCGCGATCAGCTCGGACCACTTCGTCACGGGCGCGAACATCGACACGAGATCGACGCCCTGGTGGGACTCCTTGAACTTCCGGTTCATGCCCACTTGAGCCGACAGCGCCACGACCGGAGTGGAGTTGGTGGTGGCATCGGCGACGCCCAGGAGCAGGTTGATTGCGCCGGGGCCGAGCGTCGCCGAGCACACCCCGGCCTTGCCGGTGAGGCGGCCGTAGACCTCGGCCATGAACGACGCCGCCTGCTCATGGCGCACGAGCACGTAGCGGATCGACGAGTCCGACAGGGCATCGACGAGGTGGATGTTCTCCTCGCCCGGGATCCCGAAGACGTGGGAGACGCCCTCATTCTCGAGGCACTGCACGATCAGGCGCCCGACGCCACGCTCGGATTGCTCGCTCGACATCACGCCTGCGCCGGCTGGGTCACGGTCTGCTCCTGCGCTCAGAGGGGCTGCGAGGCGTCCGCGAAGCCGCCGAACTCGCCAGTCGCGACGAATACCGTCTGCTCGGCGATATCCACCGTGTTGTCCGCGATGCGCTCGAGGGCGCGGGCGACGAGGATCATGAACATCGCCCATTCGCGGACCTCGAGGTCGTCGCCGATCTCGACCGCGCGGTTGAAGATCTGGCGGTTGAGCCGGAAGATCGTCATGTCGCTGCGGACGAGCTCTCCGGCGAGGGCGACCTTGCGCGTGGCGAACGCCTCCTTGGCCTGAGACGCCTGTGAGCGCGTCACCTGACCAAGCCGCCTGATTGCGTCGAGGAGCTTCTTGTCCTTCGGCTGTTCGGACTCCGAGAGCGTCACCAGCTTGGCGATGTTCACGCACTGGTCGCCCATCCGCTCGATGCAGCGGATGGTGTGCAGGAGGGCGGCGACGATCCGCAGGTCCGTCGCGACGGGGGCTTGCAGAGCGATCATCGACAGGATGCCCTGGTGAACCTGGAGGTAGCGACCGTCGATGCGGTCGTCGTCGGCGATGACCATCGCGGCGAGCTCGAGGTCGTGACGACTGATCGACTCGAGCGCGCGATCCAGCGCCTCGATCATCATCTCCATCGCTCCGAGCGTCTGTTGCTCGAGCGCTCTCAGATCTTCGCGGAACTGCTGACGCGTCTGCACGGTCGCTAACCGTACTCCCGAGGGCCGGGTGGTGAGCTGCGGGACGGGTTGGGGGGTCGACGCCGCGGGGCGGGCCGGGGCGAGGCCGACGGGCGGGGCGGGTCCGCGTGGGGGCGCCGGGGCGTGGGCGCGGCCCGCGGGGCGGGTCCGCGTGGGCGCGGCCCGCGGGGCAGCCTGCGGCGCCGGCGCGGACGAGCGCGGCCCCGAAGGCCTCCGCTCGGGGGCGGACGCCTCCGTGTTATGCAGCGAGGTCTAGCTCGTTCTCGTGGCTCGTCGCGCCATGGGCGAGGACGACCGTGGCCGCAACGGTTCGCATACCGGTGGCGAAATCGCCGATCGATGTCAGCCTGCGTGAGTTCCGCACCCCGGTGGCGAAATCGCCAGTTGCCCTGGAGACGTTTGTAGCACTCAGCCCAGTGGCGAAATTGCCATGAACGAGACCGTGACCGTGGTTGTGCCGTCCGCCACGGGCGAAGTCGCCCTGGCTGCCAGCCCAGTCGAGATCGCGGCGTAGAAAAGACCGGCGCGTGTCAATTTGTGTCGATTGCAACATGTAATCGTCTTTCGTTTTGCGCAGGGTGCTGCTTGCGTGAGCGTTCCTACGGCCGCTACGGGTTTGTGGATCACTGGCCCGTTCCCCAGCTGATACGCGCACGGCAGGTGCCCGCCGCGTTGTGGTCCTTGGAACGGCGAGGTTGAGCGTGTGGTTTGTGTGTGCGCGCGCGCGGGCGCGGGCGCGCGCGGGGGGGCCGTGCCGGGGCGCGAGGGCGAGGGCTCGGGTGCGGGCGCGCGGGCCGACGCGGGGGCGAGCGCGCGCGTGGGGGCCGGGGCGCGAGCGCGGGCCCGAGCGCCCGTGCCGGCACCGGCGAACACGCCCCCCCGCGCGGCGCCCGGTTAGCGTGGTGGGCGCTTGTGCGTTGGTCGCGCGGGTGGGGGCTGCGCCTGGTCACGCGGGCGGGCCCGGCGCGCCGGCTAAGCGAGCCGGGGGGCTGGGGGGCTGTGTTCAATTGTTCCAAGCTATTTGGCACTTTCGACCACGACCTCCGGGCGGCGCCATGGTCACGCGGACGGGCGTGGGGCGCGTCGGGGCCGACGGGCGAGTGATGCGGGCGTTGGTGACAGCCGATTCACCCTGTAACCGGTGTTTCGGCACCGAGGTGCAACCCACTGTGAATAACTACCTACCAGTGGCCACACCCCTTGGAAACGGCGTCTCCGAGCTCCGCAACGGCGGCGCGCCCAGCGGGCGGGCCGGACCCCCGGCGCTCGATGCAAGCCGAGTGGAGGTGAACGCGCTCGTCAACGATCAGAATCGCCGTCTGCCCGCGATCACGCTGGACATGCTCTACTCGACCCGGACCCCGCCGCTTTTGAGTTGTGGGCAGAGAGGCTCAGGGCTTCGCCGCCTGCTCCAGTGCGACGGCCGTTTCGACCGGCTAGCGGAGCTCCAGGCCTTCACTTTGAAAGCCGGTGGATCGCCGCTCAGGGCACGATTGATGAGCGGCGAGCTTGCGAGCGGTCAGAAGTCCGGCGCTGAGGCGTCCGGTCATCGCCCCGCGCGCCATTCGCCCGCACCCCCGTCGTGCTCACGCCGCCTGCTCCTCTCGCGCGAGTCGCAGGAGAACTTGAACGGCCGGCTCGCAGGGCTCCAAGTCAACGACCTCTACGAGCTCCGAGGTCTTCGTCAGCGTGAAGACTCGGTCGACTGGTGCGCTGCCACGGACCAGGACCAGCCGCCGGCCTGCGCGCCAGGCACGGATGCTCGCGTAGACGATGACGTGCACACCGCATGAGTCCATGAACGTCAGCTCGCGGAGGTCGAGAGCGACGAGCCGCGCGCGGAGCTCGGCTCGGCGCAACGTCTGCTCGAGCGCCGGCGCGGTGGCTACATCCAGCTCACCGGCGACGTGCACCCACGCAACGTCGCTGCCATGGTCTGTCCAGGAGCAGACGAACGCCTTCGGCATCACGCCGGAGTGATTCGCCGTGGTTCTGCGTGCGAACCGATACGAGCCGGGGCCAAGGAGGGCGGCCCCGGCTCGTTGGAGACGCTCCACGCCCGCGGCGTGGGAGCCGGCGGGGGGATTGTGCGCTCCTTCGGTTCGACAGCTCCCGTGATCACGGGAGTCTCGCCGCGCACCGAGAGGGGGCGGGTCGCGGTGGCGGCAAGCTTGAGAAGACTGGGTGTTCGCGATGATCCTCCCGCACGTCCCGCCGCGCTCAGACCACCTCGGAGCTGGAAATCAGGGGGCGACTGCCACCCAGCCAGCTGCACGAGATTCTCGTGAGTCCGAACGGCTGTGCGGTGCAAGAGGGTCGACGTTTGGGACAGCCGTACCTCCCGGGTTGCCTGAAACCTGAGAAGTCACGTCCTGCTGCCCGCACCGATCGGCGGACCCCAGGATCTATGCCCTCGTGCTGCTCATCGTACCCCGCGTGTCAACAACTCGAGCGAAGACAAGAGCGACGCTCGACTCGCGAGGGCGTTCTCGACGCCGCCTGTCAGTCAGGGTGATGCGGGCTCGTGGCTCGCGGAGAGCTCGTGGTCATCGACGAGATCGGTGGGCGCGAGGATGAACACCTCGCACATCATGTCCGGGCGTTGCTGGTTCCCGCTCATGAAGCCGATCACCCGCCGGCCGGTCGCGTGCTCGATCACCTCGTCGAAGCGCTCACGCATGACCTCTTGAAACTCGATCCGCTGACTGATGACCGCTGCGCCGCGGCCGCCGTCGAGCAGCGTCTGTTCCACCCGCGAGAAGCCGCCGCGCAGCACGCACACTACGAGGTCGTCCTCGTAGTAGGACTTCACGCGCGTTGGCCCGCGACCGTAGTACTCCTTGAGCAGCGCGACCATGCCGTCCGAGATCGCCGTCAGGACATCACCATGCGGGGGCGAGGTGTACGGACTCTGCTTGACTTTCTTCGGGCTCACGCGGACACAGTCGGCTCTTTCAGGCGGAACGTTTTCAATCGTAGCTCCGTCGTCATCAGGATTCCAGAGGGCGAGACGCATTTCGGACCTGCGACACGGGCCCGCCGGCTCCCGGCGGGATCCCGAACCGACGGTCTCTTGTGCCGCGAGATGATGACTCGAACGATCGCGATCGCGCCGCGGCGGTCAGAGCGCGCCCGCGAATCTGACTCCGGCGACCGAGTTCATGGGATCCCTGACCAGAGCGCGCCCACCATGCTCGATTAGGGTTCGGTTAGGAGTCCTTCGGTGCGCGCTTCCCTGGAGCGATAAATCAGGATGCGATCGCGGAGCAGTGGCCCTTGGCCGCGCTCCGGGCTTGCGCGCCCGATATCGGCTCACGGTGGCGGTCACACAGTTGGCCGCCCGGCTGGTCCGTACCAACATTCAGCGTGCGGGAGTTGAGACGTCTAGGACGCAGGCATCCAAAATGGACCGGCGGCGGTCACTTGCCCGAGCGGGTGCAAGAACCGTCCCGGCTCGACCCGGTGACTGGCGCGACTGGTTCAGGAGACCCGTGTGAGCCCGGTTCTCGAGTTGGTGCGAGCTCACCCGGTCGCACCCTCAGACGCCGAGCTGATGGAGAAGATGAGCGCTGGGAGCGCCGATGCGCTCGGCGAGCTCTACGACCGTTACTCCGCGCGCGCGTTACGGGTGGCATGGTCGGTCTGCCAGGATCGCGGAGCAGCGGAGGATGCCGTTCAGGAGGCCTTCGTCTCGGTCTTTAGGAACCGGACGGCGTACCGCTCACAGCGAGGCACGGTGGCAGCCTGGGTCATGACGATCGTGCTCAACCGGGCGATCGATATCTCCCGCGCTGAAGCGAGGCACGCCGCCCGACGCGCGCGCGACGACGCGCTCGCCGACCTGTCCGCGCCGGGCGACGTCGTCGAGGAGACCGGAGCGCGTATCGACGCGCGCCGCCTGCTGAGCGCGCTGCGCGCGCTCCCGCCCGCACAGCGGGAGGCGATCACACTCGCCTATTACGGCGGGATGACCCACGACGAGATCGCTGAACGGCTCGGTGTGCCGTCTGGGACGGTCAAGGGTCGCATGCGCCTCGGAGTGGAGAAGCTCCGCCATGCCTTCGACGCGACCGAGCCCTGAGCGGACTCATCGATCGTGAGGCGAATATGCTCGGCGGACGTGGTTGAGCCGATGGCAGAACGCTCAGAGACACCAGACCCCGGCCCCCAGGGCCGGTGCGTCTGCGGCGCGAAGGTGACGATCGCCGACGCCCGGGAAATAACGCTGCCCAACGGTCGTCCCGGCTGGGAGGGCTACTGCCCTGACTGTGGTGCCCCTCTCTTCGCGATTCGTCGCAAACCGAAGACCGGCTGAACAAACCAGCCGCCGATCCCGGGTCTTCATGCTCTCTTCGGCTCGGCTGAGGCCGCTCTGTGGGCGGTGCGCTGTACTGAGGGCATGAGAAACAACACGCTCCGCAACCGCGCAGGATCCACAGCCAATGGCCCCTACGAACCGCTCAGCGCCCGGGCGGCGCGCGCTCGGCGCACGGGGCGCGAGTTCGACGGCTGGCTCGCGACCAGGATGCGCTCCGGTGCCGCCGCGCGGCGCCGAGCGGAATCGGACAACGATCGCGCCGGCATCCACGTTCGCTGACTGGCGGACGTTCGCTGGCGTGGCGACGTTCGCTGGCGTGGCGACGTTCGCTGGCGTGGCGACGTTCATTGAAGCGGCGAATGCCCCGCCAAGCGCGCCGTCGATTGTGGTGCTGGTGCACCGACAGCGGCGTGGTCCGCTCGCTCCGGCTGGGCACCGTAGCCGATGCCTCGGTCGAACCGTCCGAGCCGGCGAGCCATCGAGCGACGCCGCATCGGCGGGCGGCGGGCCGCGCCGGCTAGAGCCCGCCGCGGGCGGCGCTGACAAGCCGCGAGAGCACGACCTGCGAGCGCGTTCGCTGAACGAGCCCGTCGCGCTGGAGCTCCATGATCAGGCGTTCGAGGCCGGCGTTGTCCTCGGTCAGTACGCGCGCGATCGCATCCGCCTCCCCGGTCACGCTCCACGCCTCGACGACCTCAGGATGGCGCTTGAGGATGCGCGCCACCTGTTCGAGCAGCGTGCCCGGGGCGAAGAAGAGCTCGACGAGGGCCTCGGTCCGGTCGCCGAGCGCCGCGTGGTCGATGACCGCGGTGAACCCCTGGAGCGAGCCGCGCTCACGCAGACGGTCGATGCGGCGCTTCACCGCCGGTGCCGACAGGGCGACGCGACGCCCGATGTCGTCGTAGGTACGCCGGCCATCATCAACCAGGAGCGCAAGAATCTGCCGATCAGTCGTGTCCATACGCGGATTTATTGCACAGGTTGGCATCCTTCCCCGGGCTCGTCACGGGGTGTACGATGCGACCCGGCAGCAGGCCGTTTTCGATGCGAACCGACGCCACGGGGCAACCGCCGGCATTCTCGACGCGAGCGGCGCTCGCGATGGGACTGGCGGGTCTCGTGGTCGTGTTCGTGCTTGGTGCCAGGGCATTCGTGCCTGCCCTGGTGTCCGTCGCGGCGCCGCGATCGGCGGTTTCGGGTGAGGGCGGTTCGGCGGGTGTCTCGGCTGCGGTAGGGCTTCGGCGGCTCGAGTCCCTGCCGGTCCAGGCGCAGTCCGTGATCTCCGGGGCACTGGGCTCTGCTGGGAACGGATTCGCCGCGACACGATCGGTGGCTGGCTGGCAGATCCAGGGCGGCGGTGTACGGGCTGATCTCGCCGCGGGTGGCGTCGAGTTGAGCGGCGGCGGTGGATCGTTGTCGATGACGCTGGCTGCGGTCGGGCGCGGTGGTCGGATGGATTCGGCGGGCGTGGCGTCCGTGAGCGCGCGCGGGAATCGTGTCGTCTTTCAGCGTGGCCGGATGCGGGAGTGGTATGCGGCGGGCCCGCTGGGGATCGAGCAGGGGTTCACGCTCGATCGCCGGGTGCGGGGAGCGGACGGGACGCTGGCGCTGTCGCTCGCGTTGAGGGGTCCGCTTCGTGCGCGGCGGCTGGGAGAGCAGGTCAGTTTCCTGTCGCGCTCGGGGCGGGTGGTCTTGCGTTACGGGGGACTTGTGGCGGTCGACGCGTCCGGGCGGCGACTCCCGAGCGGCTTGGTGCTGCGGGGCGGCCGGCTGTTGGTTCGGATCGACGATCGCGGAGCTCGTTATCCGGTGCGCATCGACCCGTTGATCCAGCAGGGGTCGAAGCTCATCGGCAGTGGCGCCGGCAATGGCAGCTCGGTCGGCACCAGCGTCGCCCTGTCCTCCGACGGCAACACGGCGCTGGTCGGCGGCTACGACGCCGCGTGGGTTTTCACGCGCTCGGGCGGGGTGTGGACGCAGCAGGGCCCAGAGCTCACGGGCACCGGCGGCGGAACGTACTTCGGCGCCAGCGCCGCCCTGTCGTCCGATGGCAACACGGCGCTGATCGGTGGGCGTGGCTCGGCGTGGGCGTTCACGCGCTCGGGGTCGACCTGGAGCCAGCAGAGCGTCCTCGCCCCCAACAACGACGCCGGTGGCTTCTTCGGCGACAGCGTCGCCCTGTCAGCCGACGGCAACACCGCGCTAATCGGGGACGACGACACCACCGGTGGTGACGGCGCGGCGTGGGTGTTCACGCGCTCGCCCGCCGGGGCGTGGACGCAAGGCCAGACGCTCACCGGCGCCGGGGAGGTCGGCGCGGGCTCGTTCGGCTCCAGCGTCTCGCTGTCGGCCGATGGCAAGACCGCGCTGATCGGCGGCCCCCTGGACGGCGGCTCTGGCGATGTCATCAGGACCGGCGCGGCGTGGGTGTTCACGCAATCGGGTGGGGTGTGGTCCCCGGGCCCGGAGCTCAGCGGCGGCGGGGAGTCCGGCCTGGCCCAGTTCGGCGAGAGCGTCGCCCTCTCCTCCGACGGCAGCACGGCGCTGATCGGCGGCCCGTTCGATAACACCAATACCGGGGCGGCCTGGGTGTTCACGAATTCAGGCGGCTCGTGGCCGCAGCAGGGCTCGAAACTCACCGCCAGCGACGAGACCGGCGGAATTGGCAGCTTCTTCGGTAACAGCGTCGCTCTATCCACCGACGGCAACACGGCGCTGATCGCCGGGTACCACGACAATCACTACGTCGGTGCAGCGTGGGTGTTCGCGCGCTCGGGCGGGGTGTGGACGCAGCAGGGGGCGAAGCTCACCGCCGGTGACGAGATCGGCGAGGGCTTCTTCGGCTCCGATGTCGCCATGTCCTCCGATGGCGACACGGCGCTGATCGGCGGCTACAGCGACAACGGAAACGTCGGGGCGGCGTGGGTGTTCGCTCCGCCGGCGCCCACGTGCACGAACGTTGCGGCGAACGCCCCGGTGGGCGGTGGTGCCGTGACGGCCTCGTTGGCGTGTGCCGGTCCGGCGGGCGTGCCGCTGACCTACGGGATCGTTACCGGCCCGGCCGATGGGAGCCTGGGCACGATCGATCAGGCGACCGGCCAGGTCACGTACACATCGGCCGGCGGGTTCGGCGGGCAGGACGCCTTCACCTACCAGGTGAGCGACCCCTGGGGGGTATCGAACACCGCGACCGTCACGATAACCGTGCCTCGCCTCGCCGTGCCGGTGTGCAAGAACGTCAGCACGAAGATGGCGAAGAACGCGAAGACGGCGACGGTCAAGCTCTCGTGTGCCGGGCCGGCGGGGGCGAAACTGACGTATGCGATCGTGACGCCCCCGGCGGGCGGGAAGCTTGGCAAGATCAAGCAGACGACCGGCGCGGTCACCTATACGCCGAGATCCGGAGACAGCGGCTCCGACCGGTTCACCTACGAAGCAATGGACTCGGGTGGCACGTCGAACACCGCCACCGGGACGATCAAGATCCCCGCGCCCGCGCGACTGAACTCGACGATGGGGTGGTCGTTCACTCCCACCTTGAGCACCTACACGGTGGTGCGAGCATTGGTTGTGTATGCGGTGCCGGGCGCGGCGAAGGTCAAGCTGTCCTGCGCGGTCAAGGGATGCGGGGTCAAGGCGCACACTGAGAGTGTCGCGATCCGTCGAGTGTGCACGGGCAAGGGCAAGGACAAGAAGTGTCGGACCGTCCGGCCGCCGCGGACCCGGACGGTAACCCTGACCCGCCTCGTCGATGGCCTGCACCTGCGCGTCGGAGCGCGGTTCACCGTCAGCATCGTGGAGCCGGGCGCGATCGGCAAGCAATACCTGTTCAAGATCCGTGCCAATCAGCAACCATCGGCGACGATCATCACCCTCGCGCCGGGCTCGACGAAACCGTGCCCGAGCTGCTGACCGCGGCGGCCGCCCTCGCACCAGCCGCGCAAGAATCCGTCGGTGAAGCGTGTCCGCACGAGGGTTTATTGCGCGGAATGAATCCATATCGGCATCGACAAACGTTTTCTCGCCGTATACCCTCGATCTCATGAGCGCGCTGCGGGAATCTCAGAGCTCGGCTGCAATGCCGGCCGCCGCCGCCGCGCCGGCGGTCCCCCGGCGAGCGCGCGTGCTCTTCGACGAGGCGCACAGCGAGGCGTGGACGATCCGCCCCGAGCTCGCTCGCTCGATGCAGCCGTCCCATCCTCCGGACTCCTCCTACGTGCTGGCGGCGGCGACCCTTGCCGAGTGCGACTTCGCCGTCGCGGCCAACGTCGACGGGCCGCTCAGCGCCGAGCGCTTGCGAGAGGTCGACGTGCTCGTGATCGCGCACCCGTCGGAGCCGGCGTGGGAGCGGACGACGGGCGTGGGATCGCCACGCTTCTCCGTGCCGGAGGTCGATGCGATCGAGGCATTCGTGCGCTCCGGCGGTGGGCTGATCGTGCTCGGCGAGACCGAGAATGAGAAGTACGGCAGCAACCTGAACGAGCTGCTTACCCCCTATCGCCTGCGGCTCGAGAACGACACTGTCCAGGACTACATGCACCACCGTCTCGGCGCTCCGAGCTGGGTGCTCGGCGAGCTCGAGGGGGCCGAACGCGGCGGTGGGGACCTTCTCGCGCGCGTGCGCGCGGCGTGCTTCTACCGGGCCACGACGATCGCGGCGCCCGCTGATGCCTGCGTGCCACTCCGGACCAGCCCGACCGCGTCGACGCCGGGGGCGCCACTGCTTGCGGCGATGGAGCACGGGAGCGGTCGCGTGGTCGTGCTCGCCGACTCCGACCTGTTCGGCGACGACTGCATCCGCGCGCTCGATCACTCCGAGCTGTGGCGCAACGTCGTCTACTGGGCCGGTAGCCACGCGTTCGCATCGCCGGCCGTCCGCCCCCCGTCGGCGGCCCTGGCCGACCCGGCGTGGCCGCAGCTGCGCGATGCCTGCGACGCGCTCGCCCTGCTGCAGTCCGACGATGGCTCGATCGACACCTCGGCGCACGATGCGGCGGCGGCGCGGGCGCACGTGGACGCGATCGCGGCGGCGATCGCTCGCCTCGCGCCGCATTTTTCGCATCAGCGTGGCTACCTCGACGCCGTCGTCGAGGATCTGGAGGCGTGGGCGCAGTCGGGGTACGACCGGCCGGATTTCACACGGGCGCTCGAGCAGTTCCGTCCGGAGCTGTGCCGCGAGGAAGGCGTCGAGCACCTGGTCGTGCTGCCGATGTACAAGCAGAACGCCTCACGGGCAACGTGCTTCGAGGCGCTGATCGTGCGCGTTCCCTGGCCCGACTGGGTGGCCGAGCTCGAGCGCGCCCGTTATCAGAATCCGAAGTTCGTCCCGGTCGAGCTCGTCGACCACACGCGGGGGTATGACAGCGAGTGCGCGGTGCTGTTCCCCGAGACGGTGTCGGTCAAGGGTCGCCCAGTGAACAACTTCGGTGCGATCTTCTGCGATCGTGAGGCTGAGCGATTCCGCCGCGTGGCGGGAGCGGCCGGCGAGCTCCTCGGGCTCAATCTTCCCCCCGACGCGGCGTGCCTCTTGCGATCACCGTCGTTGTCCCGCGACGCCTACGTGCTCTGGGACCTGATCCACGATCGCAACCACAGTCACGGCGAGCTCCCGTTCGATCCGTTCATGATCCGCCAGCGTGCGCCGTATTGGATGTACGCGCTGGAGGAGCTCCGCTGCGACCTGATCGCCTTCGGCGAGGCCGTCGAGCTCGAGCGCGAAGGCTTCGCGTTCGGGCGCCACGTCCAGTACGCGATCCTTTTCGATCGTCTGCTGCGCTTCCCGATCACCGGTCCGCGCGTGCGTAACTACGACGGCCTCGGCGGGCAGCTCCTGTTCGCGCACCTGCACCGTCACGGGCACGTGCACTGGACCGACAATCGGCTGACGATCGAGTGGGGCAGCGTGGCCGACGGGGTAGCGGCGGTGCGCCGAGAGGTGCTCGAGCTCTACCGGGCCGGCATCGATCGCTCGAAGCTGGCCCACTGGTGCGCGGGACACGACCTCGTCGCCGCGAGCGTGGCGCCCGCCGCAGGCTCGCGCTGGGCCGCCGGAGCGCGCGAGCTCGACGAGACCGAGGATCCCCGCAGCTATCTCGACCTGGTCCTCGCGGACGAGTTTCCGCTGTCGATCTTCTACTCCTCGCTGCAGGCCAAGCTCGCGGCATGAGAGCCGCCGCGTGGAGGCGCCCGCGATGAGCGCGCGCGGCTTCGCCTCCGATAATCAGGCTGGGATCCACCCAGCCGTGCTCGACGCGATCGCCGATGCGAACGTCGGCCACGCCGCCGGGTACGGCCACGACGCGTGGACCGACCGGGTCCAGGCGCGCTTCCGGGAGCACTTCGGCGAGGCCGCGCAGGCGTTTCCCGTATTCAACGGGACGGCCGCGAACGTGCTCGCGCTGCGCGCTGCGTGTCGTCCGTGGGAGGCGGCGATCTGCGCCGATACCGCCCACCTGAACGTCGACGAGTGCGGCGCTCCGGAGGCGATCGCGGGGGTGAAGCTCCTCTGCGTCGCCGGCATCGACGGGAAGCTGACGCCCGACCTCGTCACCGCCACGGCCGTCGTACGGCGGGGCGACGAGCACGCCGTGCAGGCGCGGGTCGTCTCGATCTCACAGAGCACGGAGCTCGGGACGGTCTACAGCCTCGACGAAGTGGCCGCACTCGCCGACGTCGCCCATGCCCGCGGACTCATCCTCCACATGGACGGCGCCCGCCTGTCGAACGCCGCCGCCGCGCTCGGCGTGCCGCTACGGGCGCTGAGCACCGACGCGGGGGTCGACATCGTCTCCTTCGGCGGGACCAAGAACGGACTGCTCGGCGCGGAGGCCGTCGTCGTCCTCACCGCCGAGCTCGCGGACGGGTTCCTCTATCTGCGTAAGCAGTCGCTCCAGCTCGCGTCGAAGATGCGCTTCCTGGCGGCCCAGCTCGACGCGCTGCTCACCGACGAGCTCTATCTCCGGCTCGCCGGGCACGCCAACGCGATGGCGAGGCGTCTGGCGGCCGCGGTGAGCGATCTGCCGGGGGTCACGATCACCCGACCGGTGCAAGCGAACGCCGTCTTCGCCACGCTCCCGCCCGGCGCCGTCGAGCGCCTGCAGGAGCGCTTTCCCTTCTACGTGTGGGACGAGCATTCGGGCGAGGTGCGCTGGATGTGCGCCTGGGACACAACGGCGGCGGACGTCGACGCGTTCGCTGCGGCGGTGGTGCAGGTCGGAGCGGGCGCGGTGTAGGGGCCGCCCGCCGGCGCGGCACCGTGTCGGCCCAGGCAACGGCTGAGGCTCGCCGGATGCGCTCTGTCGCGCACAGCAACGCGCTGTCGCCGTAACGAATCGGCTCGAGCGGTGACTGAACCGGCGTGAGCGCAGCTACCGGGGTCGCGCGATGAACCCGCACGAGGAGGCCGACGCACGCCTCGGCGGGCTCTATGAGGCTCGCGCGCTGGCTTTCTTTCGCGCCCGCGTACGTGCGTTCGCCCGATGCTCGAACGGACCCTCGCAGCCGCGGCTGCTGGGCTTGGCGCACCAGCGATCACCTTGGCGGGTCCTGGCCGCAGCAGCTCGAGATCGATTAGCTTCGGGTCGATGGCACTGCACGCTGATCACGAGGAGGCTGCGCTCATCGACGCGCTGCGCGGCGGCGACGAACGGGCCTTCGCGCGGCTGATCGAGGCTCATCACAGCGCGATGCTGCGGATCGTGCGGCTCTACGTGAGGGACCGATCAGTCGCTGAAGAGGTCGTTCAGGACACCTGGCTCGGCGTGCTGGAAGGGATCGACCGCTTCGAAGGACGCTCCTCGCTCAAGACCTGGATCTACCGGATCCTCACCAACCGGGCCAAGAGCCGCGCTCAGCGAGAACACCGCCAACTCCCATTCTCAACGCTTCCCGACGACGAGCCAGAAGTCAACGAGACACGATTCCATCCGATCGATGATCCCAATTACCCGCAACAATGGGCAGTGCCACCACGCACCTGGCCCCACGAGCAGATCCTCGCACGCGAAACGGTGCAGCAGCTTCGCGACGCGATCGAGCACCTCCCGCCGGCGCAACAAGTGATCATCGGGCTGCGAGACATCGACGGGTGGAGCGCCGAGGAAGTCTGCAACGCGCTCGAGATCACCCCAGGTAGCCAGCGAGTACTCCTTCATCGAGCCCGATCTCGGCTACGAAGCGCCCTCGAGGACTACTTCGAAACCCCATGAGACTGATCAAGCCCCGCAAGAAACCGACCCAGAACGACGACCTCACCTGCAGAGAGCTCGTACGTCTCGTGACCGACTACCTCGAAGGCACACTCCCCGAGCACGACCGCCGACGCTTCGACACACATCTCACCGGATGCGACGGCTGCACCGCCTACCTCGCGCAAATGCAAGAAACCATCACACTCACCCGCGTCCTCACCCGCGACTCACTAGATCCCGAAGCACGTGACACCCTCCTGGCTGCATTCCGCACCTGGAAGCACACACCAGAATAACGACAGTGGTTACGAAAGCCTTGCCGCTTTCTTACGGACTGGCGGTTGAAGCGGTCTGTTCATCGTTCGGACAGAAGCAGGTGATCAACTCGGTGCTGTCAGGGTTCTCACTCCGAGAGCCACGTGAATACCAAGGAGCCACCATGCGGATTCACAACGCACCTGTAGTGAAGTCATGCTCGCTCGCGCTGGGAGCGCTGGCGGTAACAGCCGCCACCGCCACTGCAGCGCCATCGTCACCGATCGTGGGTCACGTCTATGTCGACGGCAACACTCCCGTTGCCAATACGATCGCAGAACTCGACCGGCATGCCGACGGATCGCTGACGCCGGCCCCGGGCTCACCGTTCGCCACCGGCGGCGCGGGCACCGGCGCGGGCCTCGCCTCACAGGGCGCCATTCAGTCCGCCTATCACGGGCGCTACCTGCTGGCCGTTGATGCCGGCAGCAACCAGATCTCCGTCCTCCGGGTCGGTTGGAACGGACGCCCGACTGAGGTCGGCGCCCCCGTCTCATCCGGCGGCATCACGCCCAATAGCATCGCGGTGCACGGCGACCTCGTCTATGTCGCGAACTCCGGCAGTCCCAACTACGCCGGCTTCCGGCTCACCTTAGGCGGGCATCTGGTCCCGATCAGCAATTCGACCGTGACCGTTGCGTCCGGCTCGGCGCTGGGCGACGTCCTGTTCAACTCCACCGGCACGAAGCTGGTCGGCACCGAGGTGACGTCGTCGGAGATCGACAGCTTCAACGTCCTCTCTGACGGACGCCTGTGGGCCGCCCCGGGTTCGCCGTACACCGGTCAGGGCCTCGGTCAGATCGGCGCGGAGTTCAATCCCGTCGACCCGCGTCAGCTGTTTGTCAGCAATGCCCACAACGGCACGGGCCTCGGCACGGTCTCGTCTTACGACCTCGGCTTCTTCGGGTCACTGCGCCCGGTGAGCGCGTCGCCGTTCGCTGATGGCCAGACCGCCCCATGCTGGGTCGAGGTCAGCCACGACGGCAGGTATCTGTTCGCCATCAACACCGGCTCGAAGAACATCTCGTCCTACGCGATCGGTCCGTTCGGTCAGCTGACCCTGATCAGCAGCTTCCCGATCAGCGGGAGCACGGGCGGAGATATCGACGCCCGCCTCTCGCCCGACGGCCGGAGCTTGTTCGTCGTCGGCGGTAAGTCGGAAGTGGTCAGCGCATTCGCCGTCAGCGGCGGAACGCTGTCGGAGTACGCAAGCTCGCCCTCGGCGCTGCCCGCGGGCGAGGTCGCCCCGTCCGGGATCGTCGTCAACTGAGTTCAGGGACAGCAGCACCAGCCCGAAGCTCCGCGGCAATCGCCGGCCGCGGAGCTCGCGAGCGACCGTGAAGCACCGCCGGCCCGGACGATCAGTCCGGGCCGGCGCGGTGCATGAGCTGACGTTTGTCAGGAAAGCCCATCCCAACGACGAACGAACGCCGCGCTGGACATCAGATCCCGAGAATCAGCGCAAGGGCGTCATCGACGGCGTGTAGCTCGTCGGCTTCCAGCCGGCCTGCGGATGCCCCGAGCCGTTGCGGGTCGACCACGGTCGTCTGCTCAACGAGAACGCGGGTGTTGGTCCCGGCGACGCTGATCGTGGGGCGGAAGCTGGCGGGTCGCGCGTTCGTGGATGTCGGCGACACCAGGGTGGTGCTGAGGCCCAGAAACTCGTCTGCTTGCACGATTAGCACATAGCGCGCTCCGCGCTGCTCGTGACCCCGTGCGGCTCGCGCCTGCGGTAGCCGGAAGAGCTCGCCTCGGACCATGTCAGTCGCGAGAGGTGGGAGCGAGCTCGGCCATCTGTTCGCGAATTATTCGCATTTCCTCGCGGTCGGTCGCGTCGGCAGCGAGGGTGAGGACTTCTCCTCGGATTGCCGACCGAACTCTGCGCCGCGCTGCCGCCTCCTTGAGCGCCGTCCGCACTGCCTCTGAGTCGGTCAGCCCGCCGGCGCGAACGACATCAAGCGCGGCCGAGGAGGCATCATCGAGCCGAACGTGGAGGGAACGCGCGATCGACCGAGTGTAGCGCAGATCGTGCTACGACAGCCGACGGGCATTAGCGAGCGCCGATCCCGAGTCGCTTGAACCGATGACTGACGTGAAGATTGTCAAGGAGAGCTCCCCAGGTCGGATCCTCGTCGCGAATGGTATGGGCAAATCCCCGGACCGCGTCATTCCACACAGCGACGAGAGTGAGATGACCCGGCTGCTGCTGAGCCAGCCGCTCGGCCCATAATGCGCGTCGCTCGACGATCACGTCTCCGTCAAGGAACGCATCGGAGTATGCACCACGATAATTGCGCCTCCAGCTATCGGCGTGCAGACCGGCGATCGCCTCGACGTCATCGGCGGTCGCCTGTCGGCACACTACTCGGGAAGAGCCATCCGGACGCCGCAAGAGCATGGCCGAGATCTTTGCAGTCTCCCGCCGCGCTCCGAATCCTGCCGGGTCGCCGGTCAGGAGCCGGCCGCCGGCGCAGGTTCCGCCGGCGGAAGGCGGCGGGCCGAGGCGCTGAAGTAATCACACGCGTGGCCGAGGATCGCGTAGGCTCCTCCCACCGGGGCGAGAGCGAGCCGCCGCAGAGGGCGGAGCGAATCGCAGGAGCGGAGCGAACCGAAGGGATCCGAGTACCGAGGTTAATGACAATCTGTCTCAGCGGTACTCGGGAGAACGACGACAAGCGCGATGCTTGTCCAGCGCGCGCTTACTCGGGCTTGGCTGCCGAGGCACTCCGGCGAGCGAATGGAGCCGGGATTCCGGGATGGGTTGGGTGCCTCGCACGTTGCCTGGCTAGGCGAGCCTTGCTTGGCGTCGGTTTGGCAGTGTTCCTCATCGTGGCCCTGGGCGCACCTATGGTGGCCGAGGGCGACGTGTTCCTCTACACGGGATTCGAACAGGGGTACACCGTTCCCGCCGGGATCACCCTGGTACACGTCTCGGCAGTTGGTGGGGACGGCGGCGCCACAGGCGAGAACCTGACCGGCGGCCACGCGGCGACCGTTTTGGCGGACCTATCGGTGACGCCAGGAGAGCAGCTCTGGGTCGAGGTTGGCGGTGCCGGCAGCGGGGTGGGCGGGCTCAACGGTGGCGGTGACGGGGGCACATACTGGTCCACGGACACTGCATCCGGCGGTGGCGGCGCGTCGGACGTGCGCACGGTCTCGTGCGGTACCCAGGCCCCGGGTAGTGTCGGCTGTCCGGACCTCGCCAATTCGCTCGAGTCGCGACTGCTTGTGGCGGGCGGTGGCGGTGGCGCCGGCTACCTCGGCATGAATGGCTTTGCCGGCGAGGATGGCGGAAACGCCGGCTCGACCGCTCCGGGCACCGGGGCTGGTGAGGCCCCTACGGGGCTCGGTCCGGGTAACGGCGGCACTTGCCCGTCAACTGGTGTCGGGGGGGAAAACGGGTTCCAGAGCGAGGGGGGAGCCGGTGGTTCCTCCCCGGCCGGCGACCCGTATTCAGGAGCCGGCGGTGGCGGTGGCGGTGGTGGCTACTTCGGTGGCGGTGGCGGTGGCGCGTGCGTGGGCTCCGACGCGGCTGGAGGTGGTGGCGGCGGATCAAACTTCGTGCTCGCGCAGGCGATGAACGTCACGACAGGCCTTGACCAGACCCAGGGTGCCGACGGTGAGATTACGATCGCGCCGACGCCCCCCGCCAATCTATCCCCGCCTGCCATCAGCGGCGCGAACGTCGAAGGTCAGTCGTTGACCGTGCTCCATGGAAGCTGGACGAACGCCCCTTCCAATTACGCCTATCAATGGTGGCGTTGCGATTCCGCCGGTGCTCACTGCACCGCGGTTGCCGGTGCTACCGGGCCCACCTACTACCTAACCGCCGGCGATGTCGGATCGACGATACAGGTCCAGGAGACGGCCTCCAGTCCCTACGGGACCGGAAATCCTGTCCTGTCCGGGGTCACGTCGATCATCTCCGGAGCCCCCCCGAGCGCGATGTCGCCGCCGACGCTGAGCGGGATTCCGTTCCAGGGTCAGACGCTGTCGGAAGCGCATGGGGCGTGGACGAACATCCCCTCGAGCTTCGCCGAACGATGGCTGCGCTGTGATTCCACAGGTAACAACTGTGCGCCCATCCCGGCTGCCGCGAGTCCGGCGTACGTACTGACGTCGGCGGACGTCGGCTCGACGATCCGTGTGCAGGAAACGGCAGCCAACGCCTACGGCGTCGGTGCGCCGGCGACATCCGCATCGACGGGACCGATCAAGCCGCAGCCCACAGCGTCGATCGCGGGGTCTCGCGGCGTGCTCGTCGGTCTGCCGGACTCCTATCAAGCGTCGGTGATCGACAGCGACGGTACGCCGAACTCGTACGCATGGACTGTCGACGGCCGAGCCGTCGGGTCCCACTCGACGTTGCGCTACACGTTTACGCGCGCAGGGCGTCACTTCATTCAGCTGCGCGTCGGCGATACCGAGGGTAATAACCTCACTACGGGGCTGACCGTGACCGCGGCGTTCCGACGGCTCAAGATCACCGTTGACTGGACGACGTTCAACTCGTCGAGCAGCTCCGCCGTGTTCACCTCGTTGATCGCTCTTGCCGTGCCGGTAGGAACCCAGATCGGGTTGAGCTGCGCGCGCGGCGGTTGCCCGTTCGCCCATCGCCGTCTGAGCGTTGCGGCGATATCGCCATGCAAGGGCAAGAAGTGTCGGCGCAAGAAAGGCTCCCACCCCGGCGCACGCGATGTCAACCTGATTGGACCACTCCAGGGGCGACATCTCGCGGTCGGCGCGAAGCTCACGATCACATTTACGCTGAAGTTCTACGACGGACAGGTCCACACCTTCACGACCACCACGCATGGGGCTGTCGTCGGGGTGGCGTGCCTGGCCGCGGGAACGACGAGGCCAGGCCGGCGCTGCTAGCTCCGCCTGGTTGCCGACCCCGAGGCGCGGCTGCACGTGGGGGAGGTGGTCCACCACCGACGTGGGCAGCATGTTTAGGGCTCCTGCGAGCCGGTCCGCCTAAAGCCCCGGCCCCACACTCATCGGCACGTCCGGCGGCGGACGATCGGCCAGCTCAGGCTCACCTTTGGGACGTGCGCCTGCGGGCGCGCTCACCGCCGCCTCGAGCGCCTGTATCCCGGCGCGCCGCAGATGCTCGGCGAGATCGAGGACCGCGTCGCGCTCGTCGCCCGTCAGCGTGGATCCCTTGTCACGGAGCGTGTCCGCGATCGTACCCTTGACGACCTGATCGACTGCCCGACGCATCGGGGTGTTGAATGATCCCCATTGCCAAGCGAAGTTCACATTCGTGCCGGCCGGATCCGCGCGCGGGACGTACTCCAGGGCTCGGGTTGCTGACAGCTTCTCGATCGTGTCCCCGGCACGAACGAGATCTGCGACCAGATCGCCTTTCGGAGGCGGGCCCATGGCCCTGCCCGCAGCCTCAGCGTCGTGGAGCTCGGCGATGGATGCACGCAGCGCGGCGACGGCCATCTGGCGCGTCAGCGCTGACGCGTGACGAACGGTATCTGACACTTGCCGGTTTCCGAGGATCAGGTAGCTGTCGCCGATCCCGTGCCAGTGGTACCCGCCGTCAACCCTCGTGCCGGTAGCGTCGACGTTCGACACCAGATCCAGACCGCGGTTGTCCACGTCGTGCATCGCGAGCGAGACGATGTCACCGAGCGTGAACGCCGCGACCGCCGGTCCCCCGAGCTTCTTGATCGTCTGCGCCAGGTCGTCGACCGTGGGAATCACCATCCGGCCGAGCATGGCGGTGGCGATCGGATGCTGCAGAACGATGAAGTCGTGCATGTGGCGCGCCATGTACTGCACCAGCGCATCGATGCCCCCGAAGTGCTGCGTGTACCAGGCGCGGGCCTCCGCGCGCGGTGTACGGACGTGGCCGGCCGAGAACATGTCGGTCAGAAAGTGGGCACCGAATGCCTCTGTGGTGAGGGCGTCATCCCAATCGCGGCCACGCCCGAGCCGTCCGGCAGCGAACGCCAGCCGCAAAGCTTGACGGTGATACCGCAGATACTCCTGCTGGGCTGTCCCGCCCGCGCTGAAATGCGTCACGTTGCCCGCCGCGAGCGTGTAGAAGCGGTCCATCACGGACTTCTTGATCGCGTCCGCGACCTGCGGCTCGGGACCTCGGAGCTTGGGGTCCGAGCTCTCGAGAGCCTTCCAGCGGGTCCAGGCGATCTCGTCGCGGCCGTTCTGCCCCTGACGCTCCAGATCCCGAATCTGTTGGAGGCTTGCGAACCAGTCGCCCATCATCACGGTCTCGCCGAACGTGAGGTAGAGCGGGTTCGTGTCCGTCCCGTAGTTGATATTCGTCCACTCGCCCCCGGAGGCCTCCTGCCCGAGCTGGCGGTGCTCCTCCTCGACAAAACGCTGCAGCCCTCGATGTTGCGCCGCGGCTCGCCGCAGGAGGAGCCCGGTGCGCCGGTTGCCGACCACACGCTGCAGGGCCACAACCGGCGAGCCCACCGATTGGGGATCGACGGCGGGAGCACGCGAGGACCTGCCCCGCTCGGTTGTGCCTCGTGGGTCTGGTGGGTGTTCCCGACTATGCACTGCGCCGCTGGTCTCTCACCCGCCGTCGCATCGCGGGGAGCATCCGCTGGCAGAACCCGCAGCCGGGGTTCCAGAAAATCGCCAGCGTGCGCTGCGCGTAGAAGTCCTGGAGCTCGACCGCGTGGCCGTCGAGGTCTGAGAGCGCGAGCGCAGGCGCGGGCTGGCCAACCCGCGAGGCGTCCGACAAGGGAGCCGACGGGCCGGCGCCGTTGCGCTGCCCGTTGGACGAGGGCACCTGCCTGACCGCGAGCACCGGACGGGTTGCTTGCGCGAGGAGCATGCGGATCGCGTCGGCGCCGCCGACCGTCGGGCTCGCGATCAGCCCGTCGGCGTTGATCACCAGCGCCATCGGCGTGCCGCGGGCCTGATAGGCGTTTGACACCCCGTGGCCGGTCTGGAGCAGCACCAGCTCGAGGCGGTGCCGTTCGGCCTTGTCGCGGTTCGCCTGCTCATCACCGCTCGCGATCAGCGCCACACCGAGCCGGGCGGAGTGCTCCTTCTGCCAGTCCGCGAGCTCGGGCAGTAGCGCGTCGCACGGGCCGCAGCCGGCATCGGAGAACACCAGTAACAGGGGCAGGCCGGCCGAGAGCAATGACCCAAGCGAGCGCGGCTCACCCTCGACCGAGGGCAGCGTGAACTCGGGCGCGCGCGAGCCGACCGGCAGCCCGCCGCCCGACAGTCCCACCCCGAGCGTCGCGAGCTCCTCACCCTGAGCCACAAACCCGGCCGCCGCGGCCAGCATCCCGTTGCGTACCAGCGTGCGCCACCCCACCGGCGCCGAGTGAAGCTGCCCGACGCAGTGACAATCCGCCCTCGTGCCGCGCGCCAACGCCACCGAGATCGCGGCCATGAACACGGCCAACAACACCAGCGCGCCGAGCGCTCCGAACCGCGCCGACCCAGCCGGAATCAACGCGACCGCGACCGCCAGCTCACACACCGGCAGACCCACCCCCACCAGACGGTCCGGCACGCCAAACCCGACGACGGCCCGGCGTGACCCCGCGAGATCAGCGAGCTTCGCGACACCGGCGACGAAGAACAGACACGCCAGCAACACCCGAAAGACGAGAAGCACCGGCCCCATAGCTGGCCGCGACCCTATAACCGCTCGCTGCGAACTTCAAGCCACCCGCAGCGCTGCGGCTCTTCCTCTTCGCACGCTCGTGCTCCTGTCTCGATCGGACCGCAGGGATTCTGGAGCGTATGCTTCGGATCGGCTTGAGAGGACGGACGGCGGATGAGGTTTCCCGAGCGCGCGAGGCAGAGCTGGAGGTACGCAAGACAGCGTTGGCCTGAGGAGTTTGACTGGCGTGAGATTTCGTGCCGGGATGAAAGCTCCGCCAAGGACGAGATGCGGCGTCAGCAGGAGCTTGATGATCCCGACGAAGCGGAATGGATCTACCTGCGGAACAAGACTGGTCACTGGGTAGCGCGGCGCACCCCTCGCCACATGGGCATCCCCGGCAGGCGACCGAGTGTGAGCAGAACGCTGTTCGCGGAGTTTCTTGACCATCTCCTTGGATAGATCCCTTTGCCACCCGCGTTCCCTTTGCCACCCGCGAAGCGGCGATGATGACCGCCAAGGTCTAGCCGGCCGCCTCGGCCGTCTCGACGTTCATTGAGGCATCGCCGAGCCGGGCGAGCTCGTCGTCGCTGAGCTCGATCCTGGTGGACTCGGTGAGGCTGGTGAGCTGCTCGGGCGTGCGGGCGCTGGCGATCGGCGCGACAACGGTCGGCTGCCGGCGCAGCCACGCCAGGGCGATCGACGCGATCTCGGTGTCATGGTCGTGGGCGATCTCGTCGAGCAGCTCGACGACCCTGAGCGCGGCGGGGCCAAAGTAGGTGCGAACCATCCGCTCGCGGATCGACCCCTCAAGGTCGGCCTCGGTGCGGTACTTGCCGGTGAGAAAGCCGCTCGCCAGCGCCCAGTAGGGCATGACCCCCAGCTCGTAGCGCTCGGCTAGCGGGCGGTAGCGGCGCTCGAACTCCGCGCGCTGGACCAGGTTGTAGTGGGGCTGCAGCGCGACGGGGCGGGCGAACCCGTTGGCGTCAGCGGTCTCGATCCACTCCTGGATCCGCTCCGGGCTGTAGTTGGAGATGCCGAGGTACCGGACCTTGCCGGCGCGTACGAGCACGTCGAAGGCGCCCAGTGTGTCCGCCATCGGCACCGACTCGTCGTCGTAGTGGGCGTAGTAGAGGTCGATGACGTCCGTTTGCAAGCGAATGAGAGAAGCGTCGGCCGCCCGCGCGATCGTGTCCGCTGCGAGGCCGCGGAAATCGGGGTGTCGGCTGACCTTGGTGGCGATCACCATGCTGTCGCGGTTGCCGTGCGAGGCCATCCAGCCGCCGATGATCGTCTCGGACTCGCCCCCGTGCAGGCCGGGGACGGAAGCCATGTAGCTGTCCGAGGTGTCGATGAAGTTGCCTCCGGCCGCGGCGTAGTCGTCGAGGACGGCGCGAGAGGTTGGCTCGTCGCTGGTCCAGCCGAACGGGTTGCCACCCAGGTTCAGCGGATATACCTCCAACTCGGAATTTCCGATGCGGTTCACGATGGCTCCTTTCGACCGGGGCGCGGCCCCGGCGCCGGCTCGCAGGTTCGGTTCGACTGCCTCTCATCAATTAGCAGGCCGGACCGCGGACCCGCACGCTCCTCGCACTGGGATTCTGCCAAGCCGGCAGTCTCATCCGGGACCCGCGTGTCAGATCAGCGCCTTCTCGGCCCAGTAGTCTGCGATGTGATTGGCGTTGTACGGCTCGATCTCGGCGTAGCCCGCCGAGGAGAAGAGGACGCGGCTGTGTCGTTGCTCGGGGCCGGTGTCGAGCCGTACGCGCCGGTAGCCGGCGTCCCGCGCGGCGGCCTCGAGCGCCAGCAGCAACGCGCGCCCCACGCCGCGCGAGCGCGCGTTGGGGACGACGTACATGCGTTTGATCTCGCAGACCCCGTGCTCGAGGCGTCGCAGCCCGCCGCACGCGATCGGCCGGCCGTCCTGATAGCCCACCAGGAAGACGCCGCGGGGCGGGATCATCTCGGCGGCCGTCGTCACCGAACCGGGTCGCGCTGCTCGGCCTGGGTAGATCGCGTTGAAGTGCTCGATCAGTTCGGCGAGCAGGTCGCAGGCCGGGGGCTCGTCGCAACGGCAGGGACAGAAACTCAGGACCATCGCGCTCATTTTCGCTCCTGCGCAGAACGTGCGGCTGATCGGAGCAGATGCGCGCGGCATGCCGCCAAGTAGCTAGTCTTCAGGCGAGGAGAGAATGAAGGATCTGCCGTGGGGTCCGTTGTGCTTACTCCTTGGACACGGGCCTTTCTCCTGGGTACCGCCGGCGACACCATGCCCCGAGAGTCCTGCTCGCGGTTCCAGCCGCACCGAGTTCTGGCGTTGTGCCGCGTGCGCGTGCGACAGTGACAGCAGTCGCCGTCGCATCCGGTGTTGTTTTCGCCGCCGATGGGTGGGGTCGCGCAGCAGCCTTCGCCTTGCCAGGCTCGGTGGCCTTCTTTGATGGCGAGGGCGGCGATGACGAGCGCGAGGGCGGGATCGGCCCACCAGAGGCCGAAGTCGGCGTTGAGGGTGAGGCCGATCAGCACTCCTGCGGGCGAGGTCGGCCCAGAGGAGGTTCTGGGTGCCTTCGCCGGTGGTGGCGCCGGATGCTAGGCGCTGGCCGATGCTGTGCTCGGCTTTGCCGAGATCGCGAGGAGGCGTTCGGCGTCTCGTTCGGCGTCGTGTGACAGCGCTCTCGCGCGGTGGATCGGCCGGTCGCGGTCGCGGGGATCCAGGCGCTGCGGGGCGACCTGACTGCTGCGGGCGATCGGAAGCTCGAGCGGGGTGGTGCTCACCGGCCGGCTGGGGTCGGCGTTGGAGCGGTTTCGGCGGCTTGACAAAAATTATTAGGCATGCCATATTATTGTTCGTATGGCAGCCCAAGAATTTCTTTCGGCTCCAGTACAGGATTATGCGAAAGCTGTGTATGCGCTCGAGACTCGCGGCGGCGCGGCGGTATCGACGAACGATCTCGCTTCACGGCTCGGGGTCACGCCCGCGTCGGTGTCGGGGATGGTGCGCAAGCTGACCGCGTTCGTCCGGTTCGGCGACCGCGAGCATCCGATCGGCGGCGAGCTCGCCCGCGCGATGCGGATCGAAACCGAACAGCGCGAGCGGTGACCCCGCCGCCCGGTCCGCCGATTCCCGCGCTCGAGGGCGCCGGCGCCGGCCAGAACCTGCCGCTATACGAGGAGCTCGAGGAAAGCGCGCTCGAGCGCCTCCTCTCGCGCGGGAAGGTACGTGCGACGCTGTTCATGCTCGGCCCCGCGTTCGTCGCCTCGATCGCGTACGTCGACCCCGGCAACTTCGCCACCAACGTGCAGGGCGGCGCGGAATTCGGCTACCTGCTGCTGTGGGTCGTGCTGGCAGCGAACCTCGTCGCGATGGTGATCCAATACCTCTCGGCGAAGCTCGGGATCGTCACCGACCACAATTATCCGGAACTGGTTCGCGAGCACTTCCCACGCGCGTTCACCTGGGGGATGTGGATCCAAGCCGAGATCATGGCGATGTCGACCGACATCGCCGAGTTCATCGGCGCGGCGATCGGTCTGAACCTGCTATTCGGCGTCCCGCTGTTCCCCGCCGGGCTGATGACCGGCGTGATCGCGTTCGGGATCCTCGGGCTTCAGTCCCTCGGCTTCCGTCGCTTCGAGCTCGCGATCAGCGCCCTGCTCGGGATCATCTTCGCCGGCTTCCTCTACGAGACGCTGCGCATCGGACCGTCCGCACGCGGCTCGTTGCGCGGCCTGATCCCCAGCATTCACGGCACGAGCTATCTGTACATCGCGGTCGGGATCGTCGGTGCGACCGTGATGCCGCACGTGATCTACCTCCACTCCGCGCTGACCAAGGGACGGATGCCGACCCGCAACGACCGCGAGAAAAAGCGCGTGCTGCGCTTTGAGCGCCTCGACGTGTACATCGCGCTCGGGCTCGCGGGACTCGTCAACCTGGCCATGCTCGCCGTCGCCGCCAAGCTCTTCCACACCCCAGCCCTCTCAGGCCTCAGCACGATTCCCCAAGCACACGCCCAGTTCGGACACCTCGTCGGCGGCACCGCCGCGCTCGCGTTCGCCGTCGCGCTACTCGCCTCCGGCGCCTCCTCCTCCAGCGTCGGCACCTACGCCGGCCAGGTCGTGATGGCTGGCTTCATCAACTTCCAAATTCCCCTTGCGCTGCGCCGCGCGATCACGATGACCCCTGCGCTTACCATACTCGCGATCGGCATGAACCCCACCAGCGTGCTCGTCCTCAGCCAGGTCGTGCTCTCCTTCGGGATCCCGTTCGCGCTCGTGCCGCTGGTCATGCTCACCGGCCGCCGCGACATCATGGGTGCCCACGTCAACTGCCGCACCCTCCAAATCACCGCCTGGACCGTCGCCATCGCGATCAGCCTCATGAACGTCTTCCTGATCTACCAACAGTTCTTCATCAGCTAAACACCGTCGGCCACCCCAGGCAGCCATCTCGCGCATGGAAGCGAGGCTGGCGCACCCGGCATCCCGCCTTGCGCGGCGGACGGTCCGACCGCCCAGTGGTCGATGGACCTGCGAACGCCGCTGAAACGTACAGCTGTCGTGCGCAAGGTGCTCTTGGTGGTGGTGATGATGATGGTCGCGATCGCGTCGCTGGCCGCGGCGGCGGTCGCCGGTGGTGATCGCATTGCCGGACGCGTCAGCGTCCCCGGGGGGATCAGCATCCGCGTGCCGGTCGGCTGGCACGTAGTGCGCGGATGGCTGAGCGACGTCACCGACCCGTCGCCGCGGCTAGCGGTGGCTTCGTTCCCGGCGAGGCTGTCCGGTCGCACTTGCGAGTGTGGGTTTCCGAACGTCCTGAACTTCTCGCACGATGGCGCGTTCGTCTTCGTTTGGGAGTACCTGCACCCCTCACGCCGGGAGCTGGCCAGTGTGCCAAGCCGCCCCGCGCGCTTCGATGTCGCCGCCGGCGGCGCCGTGCGCCACACCTGCGATGGATCCAGCGACACATTCGGGTTCAAGGACGCGGGCCGGGCCTTCCAGGTGGAGGTCTACCTAGGGCCTGGGGCCGGGCCGGAACTCCGGGGCCGGGCGGCGGCGATGCTCGCCAGCCTGCGCGTGGCGCCCGCGGCCTGACGGCGGCTGGAACCTGGCCTCCGAACACGCCGCCGGGGTACCCAGCCGCGCGGTGGCTGTCTGTAGCGGGTACCAGTCCAACGCGATGCATGCCCGATGGCGGGGTCAGCGTGGGTCGATTCTGTAGGCGATCGAGCGGTGGCGGATCGCGGCGACGCGAACGGTCTGCTCGCCGTCGGCGACTTGGTAGATGATTCGGTAGGTGCCGACGCGGAGCGATCGGAGGCCTTGGAGTCGGCCGCGGAGCGTATATCCGGTGAGGGGCTCCCGTTCGAGGACGCCGAGGGCGTCCTCGACGGCGTCGATCAGCGGCCAGCTGAGTTCGAGCAGCTCCTGGCGGGCGCGTCGCGCGAGGACGACTCTGGCCACTCGTCAGCGGGTTTCGCGGAGCTCGGCTAGTTCCTTGCGCAGATCGCTGAGCGTGACGGTTTCGTCTCGAGAGAGCTCGGCCAGGCCGCCTTCGATGGCGGCACACGTCGCGGAGTCCGAGAGGATGTCCGCGGTTTCCTCGAGGGCGTCGTACTCGTCGATCGGGATGAGCACGGCGGCAGGTTTACCGTTGCGCGTCACGAGCACGTGGTCACGACGATCGGCGACGTCGCTCAACAGCTCGCTGAGCTTGCTTCGGAATTCCCGAACCGGAACCGTCTTCGCCATCGAGCTAGTGTACCTCATTGCGTACACAATGTCGCGCGCCGATCCGGTGATGCCAGCGTTCTCTGAGTTCTCGCTCGGCTGTAAGCACCCGCGCTGAAAGCACAGTCGACCGCTGGCTCGCTCCGCCGGGGCGAGACGAGTTGATGGGACAGCCGGGAGTCAGTGGCCGCAGCGCGCTCGTCACATTCGAGTGTTCTGATTCGCCTATGTATCAGGGCCGAGGACGATCATTGCTCTCGGCCAACTCCTCATGCCCCTAGATGCCGACGACTTTGCCCGCCTGTACGACCGCCACGCAGGTGAATTGCTGGCGTTCCTGGTCCGTCGCACCTACGACCCCGACGCCGGGGTCGACTTGCTCGCTGAGACGTTCGCGGCAGCATTTGAGGACCGCGCGCAGTTTCGCGGCACAGGATCAGATGCAGCGCGAGCCTGGTTGTACGGCGTGGCTCGACATCGGCTGATCGACTTCGTGCGCCGTGGCCATGTCGAGCGGCGCGCTCTCTCGCGGCTCGGCGTTGAACGGCGAGCCCTGACCGACGCTGAGTACGACCGCATCGAGGATCTCGCCGCCTCGCAAACGCTGCGCGACCAACTTGCCGGGCAGCTCGAGACCCTCGCCGTCGACCAGCGCGACGTTCTGCGCTTGCGGATCGTGGAGGAACGTCCGTACGCAGAGGTCGCGCACATGCTCGGCATCAGCGAGCAGACCGCCCGGGCTCGGACGAGCCGGGCCCTGCGTGCGCTGCGCGAATCCCCCACCTTCGCCGATCTGCTGGAGGTCACCGACCATGCCTGACTCCCCACTCCGTTACGACGACCTGCCAATCCTGCGCGAACTCGGCGACGACCTGAAGGCGGCGTTCCGGACTGCGCCGACAGGGGCTCGGCCACCCCGACGAATGCGGGCAGCGCGCACGCGCTCGTGGCTCGGCGCGGGAGTCCTGGCGGCTGCGGTGGTGATCGTGGCCGTGATCGCCGTGGTCAACTTCGAGATCGATGGCGCCCAGCTCTCGCCAGCCACCGCCAAGGCCGCTCAGGTTCTCAGTCAGGCCGCCTCTGCCGCCGAAAGCAGACCGGTGGCATTTCCGCATGATCACCAGTTCTACTACGTACGCAGCGTTGCGACCTTCCTTGAGCCCATCACCGCTCACCCCACCAGCCCCCTGAGACGCGATCAATTACGGCCGCTCCCCAGAGCGCTCGTCACAGTAGGGCAGCAGACGTGGACCAGCGCCAGTCGCACAGGCGTAACCGAATGGCGGGTTATCTCGGTGAAGTTTCCGACGCCGGCGGCCCGCAAGGAATGGAAGCGATTGGGCCGCCCGTCCCTGCTCGCCAACCCACCCGGACCCACCGCGATCGCCCCGTTGGGGCACGAACGCTACCTCGTAGGCAACATCGAGCTCACTCGTCGCGAGCTGCTCGACTTCCCCACCAGCCCTCACACCATTTACCAACGCCTGCTGCGGGCCGGTCACGGATCAACGGCCGAAGTGTTCAGCGAAATCCCCGACGCTCTACGCCAATCCCCCCAGCCCGCCACGCTGCGCGCCGCCCTGTACCGCACGCTCGCGCTCATTCCCGGCGTGCGGTACATCGGCGCCGTCTCAGAAGGCCGCGGGCGCATGGGCATCGCGGTCGGGCTCCGCAACGGTGACCTCGAAGACGAGCTGATCTTCGACCCGCAATCCTCAGAGCTGCTCGGTGAGCGGACGATCGTGATCGATGCCCATGCCGAAGGCCTACCGACCGGCACGATCGTCGCCAACGTCGCGTATCTCCAGCGCGCCGTTACCGGCCTGGCTCCGAGGCCCTGAGTTGACAGCCGGGCAGGGCGGGTCCTTCCCTCCGAAGCGCTTCGTCCCCAGTTGCGAGATGATCTCCTCCTGACCTGGGTCGACGTTACGGAGGCCGGTGGCGCTGTCGGCTTCACGGCGCCGGTTGACGCCGCAGTGATCGCAAGCACGTTGGAAGCCGCGCTGCACAGGGTGGCGGCGGGCCATGACGCCCTCGGCATTCTCCGCCCAGGGCGACACGGCCGTCGGAATGGGTTTTCTCGCCGATAGCGGCTCCGCTCTGTCGCGGCACTGGCGCACCGTCGTGCGGGTCATGGTGCACCCCGACCGGCAGGGCCAAGGTGCGGCGTTGAGAGCTTCTATGCGCGTTTCGGCTACACCGTCGTCGGGTCTCACCCCGCCGCAATTCGCGTCGCACCCGGCGACGATCGCGATGAGATCATGATGGTCGCCTGGCTCTGACCCGGAGTGCCAGGGCCGTCACTGCCGTCGTCGACGGATCTTGCGACTCGGTTCCCGTTCGAGCGTGGGCTGCGTGCGTGTCTCGTTGCCGACGGGCTCGCGCGGGCGTTGGATCTCGATCCGCCGGACCATCGTGCAGCGTTCTTGGCGTCGCTGCTGCGGGCCATCGGGTGAGCTTGCGCTCGAGGCGGCGGAGCTTGCCGGATTGAACGGGCTGCACGAGCTGAGGGTCGCGGCACTGCTGCACGACGTCGGCCGCGCCGGCGTCGTGAGCTCGATCTGGGATCGCCCGGGCCCGCTGGGCGCCGCCGATCGCGAGCGTGTCCGATTGCATCCGCATTGGACCGAGCGCGTCCTCTCCTCGACACCTGTCCTCGCGCCGCTCGCTCTGCTGGCCGCGGCGCACCACGAGCGCCTCGACGGGACCGGCTACCACCGCGCTGCCCGCGCGGCAGATCTCCCACGTGGCGCCCGGCTGCTCGCGGCCGCCGACGTGCTCGCCGCGATGACCGAGGATCGCCCGTACCGTCCGGCCCTGACCCGCGACGAGGCCGCGAGTGTCGTGCAGGACGAAGCGCTCGCCGACCGGCTGGATTCGGAGATGGCCGCTGCCGTGATCGAGGCGGCCGGCCTGCCGCGACCGCGCACAGCGTGGCCGAACGAACTGACCGATCGCGAGGTTGAAGTCCTGCGGCTGACCGCCCGCGGTCTCTCAAACAAAGAGATCGCGTCGGTGCTCGTCGTGTCCCCTCGCACCGTCCAAAACCACCTTGCTGCGGTGTACGACAAGACCGGTCGGCGGACGCGCGCCGGTGCCGCCGTGTTCGCCGTCGAGCACGGGCTGGCCGGAAGATAAGCCAAATGGCCCATTCCGCCGATGAGCTGGCGGCGCGAGTATCTCGGGCATGACAACCACCAGCAACAACTCACATACGGGCACCGTGGCCGCGATGTATGAGGCCTTCGGCCGCGGCGACCTCGCCGGCATCCTGTCGCATCTCTCCGAGGACGTCACCTGGGACGTGACCGACGAGCCGTGGACTCCGCATGCCGCCGGAGTCCCGTGGCTGCTGCCCCGGCGCGGGCATGCCCAGGTCGCCGAGTTCTTCGAGATCGTCAGCGCCTGGACCTACGAGCGGTTCGAGGTACTCGACATGCTGGTATCGGACACGCAGCTCGCCGCCGAGATCCGCCTCATCGCCGATCTCCCCAACGGCAGCCGAATCGACGAGGTCGTGATCCACATGTGGACCTTCGGCCAGGACGGCAAGGTCATCGCACTGCGCCGCATGCTCGACACGGCCGCCAACATCGCGGCGGCGGGCAGCCCGGATCCGTCGTGAACCAGCAGCGGCCCCCGAAAGGTCGGAACCGCTGCTGGCCGCACCCGTGCCGTCTAGCGGCGCCAGAAAGCCAGCCGCTGCACCGAAGCCGTGAGGATGTGGCCCCAGGTGATCTGCGCGTCCTGGCGCTCTGACATCGCGTCGAACGGGCTGAAGCGCATCTCTCCGCCGGTCCCGAGCTCGATCGTGCCATCGTCCTGCCGGGTGCCGTTGACGAAGATCCAACCGCGCTCGATACGGAGGTTCTCACTCATAGCCTGAGCGTACCCCACGGCTCGCGGCGCCGCGCGCGCATCACCCTGAGGGAGCGTCAGGATCGCCGCGCTAGCGGCCGGCATTCGCACCAGGTAGTCGCCGGCCGAACTGCCGACCGACGGCGTGTGCAGCGGTCCCGTCGGCATGCCGGTGCTGGTCTCCGAGCCGAAGCTCTGACCGCCGAGCATGACGTCGTCCGTCGCACCGGCGCTCGGCGCCTCCAACCACTCGAGCGTCGCGGGCCTCGACGCCGACTCCGCCCGCACGGCTACGGTTCGGGCGCTGCTGGTGGCGAAGTTGATCAGCACGACCCGTCTGGTGCCGCCCGGGCTGCGGGTGGCCCACGCGTGGACCGGTCCACTGGTGGCACCGGCTACGCGCAGCAGCGTCGAACCCGGCGGAGCTGCCTGAGCGAAGGCGAGCAGTCCGTAGTAATCCGGTGCCACCCGGCCCTCCCAGACGCCGTTGACGCGCTGGAACGTGAACAGCTGATTGATGGTGCTCTGGTCGGTGTGGACGTTGACCCCGTCGAACCCGACGCGCGCCAGCTCGAATAGTTCATCGAGACTCCACAGCGCCGACGCGAACGTGTTGCTCACCCCGGCCTGCCCGCCGCAGCTGACGGTGTTCGTCTCGTCTAGGCGAACCGAGACGCCGTGGGCATGAGCGGCTCGCACGGTGGGCCCGAGGCCGGCAGCGAAGTCCCGGGTATCAGCATCAGAGAACAGCTCCGCGATCGTGGCCCGCGTGCGCAAGCACCCCAGCGCATACTTGTGGACGGTCGCGATTCGCACGCGCGGCTCGGCGGACAGGAACTGACCGAGGCCAGCAACCCATGTCGGGGCGCCTACGTCCGGGCCGGCCAGCGGGAAATTCGGAAGCGCGCGCCTGATCGCGGCATAGTCGCTCAGATAGTCCGAGAAGTCCCAGTCCGCCGGCCGCCCGTAATACGGTATGTCATGCAGCTCAAACCAGGGGAGCACGTGATAGAGGTCCGGCTCGTTGCCGAGCTCGAGCGCCTCCAGCCACGGCGAGCCGATTCCCGCCACGATCGCCTTCGCCTCCGCTGCCGCGACGCGCGCGCTGTTGACCTCCAGGTTGATGCCGACGATCAGCCGGGCGCCAACCCCCTCCGCGAGCGCTTTCATGACCTGCAACCAGGTCGGGATCAGCGAGTAGCGCACCCCGATCGGCCGGGCGGCGTGGGGGATCGGATACCAGCTCCAGTCCGTACTGTCACCGGCGAGCCGGAGCACGGGCCTCTGGCCGGGATCGAGATCGCGGATCAGTTGCTCAAACACCGGGTTGATCGCACTGGCGTTCGAGCCCGTGTAGTCCTCGACGCCGCGAATCTCCATCGACAGGCCGAGGAATCCCGACGGAATCCGGCCGACCGGACTCGGGGTGACGGTTGCGATGACCGCACTCGCGCGGGATCCCTGCGCCCCGTGCGCAGCGCCCACGCCGACGCCCACGCCGACGCAGACCAGGGTTAGCGCCACCACGGCCGCGACCCTACCTAGCCACATCGGTCTCCAATGGATCCATCAGGGCCTTCGCCAGGCTAGATGAGTCATCGCCTTTCTCACGGCTTCAGCGCTCGCGGTTGGGTCGGCCGCGGACTCGAGATCGGGTGCGCTGGTGCCTCTGATCGCGTGCTCGACTGTCATGATTCATTCATGCACGACGGGGGGCCCGGGGCGGACGAGCCGGTCAATGCTGAGGTGGCTTCGCGCAGCGAGGAACGCCGCGGGGCGCCCACGATGGGCGGGGGTCGGGTTGCCGGGCTCGCTGCCGCCGGGCCCAGCGGTGTGTTCAGTGGGATTCACGAGTCGATCGGCCAGCTCGTACGGCTCGGCCGTGACCAGGCGAACGACATCGTCCTCGAGGACCTGCTGGTGTCGCGCTTTCACGCCGAGCTGCGTGCGCGCCCCGATGGGCTCCACGAGCTGATCGACCTGGGCAGCCGCAACGGCACGTTCCTCAACGGTCGCGCTGTCGAGCGGGCGATCGTCGAAGAGCTCGACATCGTGAGCATCGGGCACCACACGTTCCGCCTCGTCGGCCACGGCCTCGAGAAGTACATCGACACAGGCTTGATCGCCTTCGAGGCCCGCGGACTCGGCGTGCGCTCGGCGAACGGACACTCGCTCCTGCGCGACGTTACTTTCCGCCTCGAAGAGCGCTCCTTCCTCGCGGTCGTAGGTCCGTCGGGTGCTGGCAAGTCGACGCTGCTCAACGCGCTGACCGGTTTTCGCCCGGCCGGCTACGGACACGTGCTCTACGACGGGCGCGATCTGTACGAGCATTACGACGAGCTGCGCCTGCGCCTCGGATTCGTGCCGCAGGAGGATGTGCTGCACGGGGAGCTGACGGTCGGCCAGGCGCTCGATTACGCCGCCCAGCTACGCTTCCCGCGCGATGTCGGGAGCGACGAGCGCCGCCGGCAGATCGCGAGGCTGCTCGATCAGCTCGGTATCGAAACCGCGACTGACCGCCTCGTCGGCCGTCTTTCTGGCGGTCAGCGCCGGCGCGTCGCGGTTGCGATGGAGCTCGTAACCAAGCCCTCGCTGGTGTTCCTCGACGAGCCGACCTCCGGTCTCGATCCCGGCAACGAGCGCGGGCTGATGGAGATGCTCCGCAGGCTCGCCGACGACGGGCGCACCGTGATCGTGGTCACGCACAGCATGCAGAGCATCCGCCTGTGCGATCGCCTGCTTGTGCTCGCTCCAGGCGGCGTTCCCGCCTACTTCGGACCGCCCCAGCTCGCCGCCGCCTTCTTTGATTGCGCAGATCTCCAGGAGGTCTTCCGGCTGCTCAACACCGATCGCGACCGCGACTGGGCCGCCGCGTTGCACGCCGACCCGGCCTATGCGCGCCAGTTCGGGGCGGTCCCCCTCGAACTGCCGGCGAAGGTCGACCGTGACAAGCGGCGGCCCGCGCTCAGCCCCGGACCGCGGGCCCTGCTCGCCGGCGCGCTGCGCGCGGAATCTCAGTTCGGCGTGCTTGTGCAGCGCTACGCACGCGTGATCGCCGGCGACCGTCGCAACGCGATCCTGCTGATCCTTCAGCCGATATTCATCGGCCTGCTGATGCTCGCGGCGTTGCCAGCGCACCAGCTCGCCGCGCCGGCAGCGGGGCAGGTCCGCGCTGTCTCGCGTGCTGGTCTCGTACTCCTCGTCGTGCTCCTCGGCGCGACCTGGATCGGCGCGTCGAACGCAGTCCGCGAGATCGTCCGTGAGCTGCCGATCCTGCAACGCGAGCGAGCGGCCGGACTCGGGGTCGTGCCGTACATCGCTTCGAAGGCAATCGTGCTCGGGATGCTGACCGTCGTGCAGTGCTCGGTGATGGCGCTGCTTGCCCTCGCCCGCCAGGGCTCGCACGATCAGGGGAGCCTGCTGCCCACCCCGTTGCTCGAGCTTGTCATCGCCGCTGTGCTCGCCGGCCTGGCCGGGATGGCGCTCGGTCTGATGATCTCGGCGCTGAGCTCGACCGCTGACCAGGCGATGACGGTGCTGCCCGTGGTGCTGCTGCTCGAGTTGCTGCTCGCGATGGGCGGCCTGTTCCCGGATGTCGTCGACAAGCCCGTGCTGAAGCAACTGAGCTATGCGGCCAGCACTCAGTGGTCGTTCGCCGCCGCGGCGTCGTCGGTCGATCTCGGGCGGATGCAGGCTCTCGACACGGTTGCGTCGGACGCACCGACGATCCAGCTCGACGACCCGATCAGCAAGTTCGAGTCGCTCGCGACGCGCCTGCAACAGCCGTCGAGCTGGCAGCACGAGCCGGACACCTGGCTGCAGGACGTCGCCGCCGTCGTCCTGATCGCTGGGCTGGCGCTGCTCGGGGCGGGGCTCGCCGTCCGGCGCCGGCGCGTCGAGGCCTAGTGGCGCGCGCCCGTATCCGATCGCTGCTTGCACTAGGCGCTGCGCTCGGGCTGGCCGCCTGCGGCCCGGCGGTTGTGCGCCCGCCGCTGCTCGTCAACGGTGGTGGTGCCTGGAACGCACTGATGCGCACGATGCCGGCCGTCGAGGATCCTGATTCCTCGAACGCCTGTGGCGTCGGTTCGTCGACCTGCATCGAGGATGTGGTCGCTGAGATGACACGACGCTTCGACGTGCTTGCCGCTCGCTGCAGCCACGAGGCGCCGTTTGCTGACATGTACCTCCGGGTGACGGAAGCTGTCGGGAGCCAGGGCGCGAGCCGCTTCCGCGACCGTCAATACCTCAACCATCTCGACGCGGTCTTCGCCAACTTGTACTTCACCGCGTACGACAACTGGCAGGCTGGACGGACGAAGCTCGTGCCCGAGGCCTGGCGGATCGCGTTCACCGAGGCCGATCGCCAGACCGTCACGACTCTCGGAGACATGCTGCTCGGGATGAATGCCCACATCAGCCGCGATCTCCCGTTCGCGCTCGCTCGCACCGGCCTGCGTGAGCCCGATGGGAGAAGCGGCCAGGCGGACTTCAACCGCGTGGACGGTTTGCTCGGCAGCGTCACGCCTCAGCTACTGCGAGACGAGGCCGCGCGGTTTGACCCGACGTTGACGAGCACCGTGTTGCCGGCGGTCCAGCTCGACCCATCGAGTCTGCAGCAGCTGTTGGGCGCGTGGCGCAGCGAATCCTGGGTCAACGCCGAGCGACTGCTGGCTGCGCGGACGCCGGCGCAACGCGCCCGGGTCGAGCGCTCGATCGAGCTGGGTGCCGCCGGGCGCGCGCGGCTGATCGCGTCATTGACCTCGAACCTCGTCATCGGCCCCGACAGCTCGCAGCGCAACGCGTACTGCGAGCGCAATCGCGGGTGATCTGCACCCCGCCGGCCGTCACTATTCGTCGAGCGGCTCGCATCAAATGTTTCAAGGGATTGACATTCACCCGGTTTGGGTACATCGTCCCGTGAAGTAGAGGAAGAGGACGTGAGGAGGAGTGTGCCGACCCGGCAAGATTGCGTTCGTGTTCGTCGCACGATCATTACCGTTGCAGCGGTTTTGGTCGGCGCCTTACTCGCCGGCTGCGGCTCCTCTTCCTCGAAGGGTCCGGTCACGCTGAACTGGTACGTGTACCCCGAGCCGTCGGGCTCGTTCGCCTACGCGGCGAGCACGTGCAGCAAGGACTCGGGCGGTAAGTACAACATCGTGATGAACCTGCTGTCTACGTCGTCTGATCAGCAGCGCGTGTCGGAGGTGCGCAGGCTGGCCGCCGGCGACCCGTCGATCGACATCCTGGCGATGGACGTCGACTGGACGGCCGAGTACGCCACCGCCAAGTGGATTCGCCCGTGGCCGGCGGCGCTCGCCGCCCAGGTGACGCGCGGCGACCTCCCGGGGCCGGTTGCGACCGCCACCTGGGACGGGAAGCTCTACGCCGCGCCGCTGAACTCCAACACCGAGATCCTCTGGTACCGCAAGGACCTCCTGGCCGACATCCACCAGCCCCCGCCCACGACCTGGAACCAGATGATCGATGACGCGGCCGAGCTGGCGAAGATGGGCAAGCCCCACTACATCGAGGAGCAGGGCGCCCAGTACGAGGGCCTAACGGTGTGGTTCAACTCGCTGGTCGACTCCGATGGCGGCGGGATCCTGACCAAGAGCAACCAGATCATCGTCGGCCCCTCCACCGAGGTCGCGGCCTCGATCATGCACCGGCTCGCCACTTCGCCCGCCGCCGACCCGTCGCTGAACGTCACCGAGGAGTCGCAGTCGGAGACCGCCTTCGAGCACGGCACCGCCGCGTTCCAGATCAACTACCCGTTCGTCTGGGCGGCGGCCCACAAGGACACCCCGGCCATCGGCAAGGAGATGGGCTACGCGCTGTTCCCGCGGGTCAACCCGAGCATCGCCCCGAAGGTGTCGATCGGCGGCTACAACCTCGGCGTCTCGGCCTTCTCCAAGCACCCGCAGCTCGCGTTCGATGCGGTCAGGTGCATGATCCAGCCGCAGTTCCAGCGGCGAGACGCGATCAAGGGCGGGCTCGCGCCCGTGCTCGGGAACATCTACAGCGAACCCGCGTTCATCAAGGCCTATCCCTTCTCTGCCCTGATCAAGGCGCAGCTCGAGAACTACGGGCTCCGCCCCCAGACGCCGGTCTACGCGGATGTCACGCTTGCGATCCAGCTGGCCCTCTCGCCGACCTCCTCGATCGATCCGACCTCGGTCGTGAGCACGCTGCGCCACGAGATCAAGGAAGCGCTGTCCTCGGAGGCCCTGTTGTGAGCACCGGCGCCGTCGCCGCCCCTGATGACGTCGCTCGGCCTCGGCGCAAACGGCTGAGCGACCGCGCGCGCGCCGAGCGCCGGCTGGCCGCCATGCTGGTCGCCCCGGCGGCGATCGTGATGATCGCCGTCACCGCATACCCGGTCGTCGAGACGCTCATCCTCTCGCTCCAGCGCGCGGACCTGCGCTTCCCGAGCGCGAACAAGTTCGTTGGCCTGGACAACTACAGCGCGGTGCTCAAGGCGCCCGTGTGGTGGCAGGACGTCGGACACACCTTGATCATCAGCGTGATCGCGGTGAGCTTCCAGTTCGTGCTCGGGATGCTGCTCGCGCTCGCGATGCACCGCACGCTCGTCGCGCGCGGGCTGTTGCGGTCGATCGCGCTGGTCCCGTACGGGATCGTCGCCGTCGTCTCCGCGTACTCATGGGATTACGCCTGGGGGCTCGACAGCGGCTGGATCCCGAAGCTGCTGGGCCTGAAGAGCGATCCGCTCAGCCACCCGTTCGGGACGTACACGGCGATCATCATTACCGAGATCTGGAAGAACACCCCGTTCATGGCGCTGCTGCTGCTGGCGGGACTGGCGCTCGTATCGGACGAGCTGCACGAGGCGGCGAAGGTGGACGGGGCCAGCGCCTGGCAGCGTTTCTGGCGGATCACGGTGCCGCTGATGAAGCCGGCGATCCTCGTCGCCCTGCTCTTTCGCACGCTCGACGAAGTCAGGATCTTCGACGTGATCTACATCTTCAACCAGGGGGCGAACGGGACCGAGTCGATCTCGATGCTCAACTACTCGACGCTGCTCGACCGGCTGAACCTCGGGCTCGGGTCGGCGGTCTCGGTGCTGCTCTTCGTGCTCGTCGCGATCATCGCCTTCATCTTCCTCAAGGGCTTCGGCGCCGCTGCGGCACCGGGCGGTGAGCGGGCATGAGTCTCCGGGCACGCCAGCGCTCCGGATGGTCGGCGGCGTTCGTCTTGATCGCGGTCTGCTCGCTCGTCCCGGTCGTGTGGATCGTGATGCTGTCGCTGAAGACCCCGGCGACAGCCACCGACGGGAGCTTCATCCCGCATCACTGGACGCTGTCGAACTACAAGGACATCTTCAAGGAGGGCATTTTCACCAGTGCCCTGCGCAACTCGATCGGGATCGGCTTGATCTCGACCGCGCTGGCGGTGCTGCTCGCGTCGATGGCGGCGTATGCGATCGCACGCCTCGACTTCCCCGGCAAGCGAGCGATCCTCGCGGTCTCGCTGGCGGTCGTGATGTTCCCCCAGATCTCGCTCGTCGGGCCGCTGTACAACCTGTGGCGCCAGATCGGGCTGTACGACACCTGGCCCGGTTTGATCATCCCCTACATGACCTTCGCGCTGCCGCTGTCGATCTACGTGCTGTCGTCGTTCTTCAGGGAGATCCCCTGGGAGCTCGAGCAGGCGGCCCAGGTCGACGGCGCGACGCCCTTCCAGGCGTTTCGCAAGGTGATCGCTCCGCTCGCGATGCCGGGCATCGTGACGACCTTCATCATCGTCTTCATGATCTGCTGGAACGACTTCGTGTTCGCGATCTCGCTGACCTCGACGACGAACGCCGAGACGGTGCCGGCGGCGATCGCCCAGTTCCCGGGCGCCTCGCAGTTCACCCAGCCGATCGGCGACATCGCCGCCGCCGCGGTGGTCGTCACCGTGCCGGTCATGCTGCTGGTGCTCCTGTTCCAGCGCCGGATCGTCGCCGGCTTGACCGCGGGCGCGGTGAAGGGTTGAGCTCGCTGGAGGCCCCCGCCGAGCATCATTTTGAGACCGACTAGGAGCTGCCATGGCTGAGATCGAGTTCAAGGACGTAACCAAGCGCTATCCCGACGGCTACGAGGCCGTCAAGCAGATCAACCTCGACGTCGCCGACGGGGAGCTGATGGTCCTGGTCGGACCGTCGGGCTGCGGCAAGTCGACGGCGCTGCGGATGGTGGCGGGGCTCGAGGACATCACTGACGGAGAGCTCAAGATCGGCGGCACGGTGGTCAACGATCGCGCCCCGAAAGACCGCGACATCGCGATGGTGTTCCAGAACTACGCGCTGTACCCGCACATGACGGTGCGCGAGAACATGGGGTTCGCGCTCAAGCTGGCAAAAACCCCCAAGGAGGAGATCGACAAGAAGGTCAACGAGGCGGCGCACATCCTCGATCTCGAGCAGCACCTCGAGCGCAAGCCGGCCAACCTCTCGGGCGGGCAGCGCCAGCGTGTGGCGATGGGGAGGGCGATCGTGCGCGATCCGAGCGTGTTCCTGATGGACGAGCCGCTGTCGAACCTCGACGCCAAGCTGCGCGTGCAGATGCGCACGGAGATCGCCCGGATCCAGCAGCGGCTGAAGACGACGACGATCTACGTCACCCATGACCAGACCGAGGCGATGACGCTGGGCGACCGGATCGCCGTCATGCGCGCCGGAGTGATGCAGCAGGTCGGCACGCCCGGCGACCTGTACGACCGGCCCAAGAACCTGTTCGTCGCCGGCTTCGTCGGCTCGCCGTCGATGAACTTCCTCCCCGCCGAGCTCGAGAACGACGCCGTTCGGCTGCCGATCGGGGAGGTGCGCCTCCCCGACGAGCTCCGGCGCAGGATCGACGCCAGCGGCCAGTCAGGCCGCCGTGGGGTGATCGCGGGGTTGCGGCCGGTGCACTTCGAGGACGCCGCTCTGGTGGGCGAGAAGCGCTCGCACGGAATCACCTTCACCGCGCACATCGACGTGCTCGAGTCGATGGGGGCGGAGTACTACGCGTACTTCACCCTTGACTCCGAGCGCGTGTCCTCGCGCGAGCTCGAGGAGCTCGCCCAGGAAGCGGGCGCGGCCGATCTGCCCAGCGCCGGCGACGGCAGCCAAGTCGTCGCGCGCCTCGACGCCGCCAGCCGGGCTCGCCAGGGCGAGGAGGTCGAGCTCTGGTTCGACGGGAGGAAGCTGCAGCTGTTCGACGCCGAATCGGGGCGCAGCCTGCTGGCCGGCGACGTCGGCGCGGGGTCCGCTCCGGCCGCGGCACCGGCGCCCGCGGATGCGTCGGATGCGCCCGACGCGCCGCCTCCGGCCGCCTAGAATTCGCCGATGGCCCGCGCGCGCTCGACCGGCATGCCCGGAGTCGACGCGCAGCACGACTTCCTGCGCGTCCGCCGCCGGGCCGTGATGGCTCGACTCGCGGCACGGCTGCGGGGCGAGCCTGACGATGTCGGGATCGTGCTCCCCTACGACGAGGTGATCGCGGCGCTCGGCTTCGTCTCAGAGCGCCAGGTGGGACTTCGGGTCGTGCCCCTGGACGCGATCGTCGGGTCGGTCGGTCGCGGTCACGACTTCGACCGTAGTTTCCGTCCAACGTCGGGTCGCGTGCGCGGACGCTGGGAGCAGATCGCCGCCGCGATGCGCCGTGGCCAGTCGCTGCCGCCCGTGTCGCTGCAGCAGATCGGGGAGCTCTATTTCGTCGAGGACGGCCACCATCGCGTGTCGGTGTCGCGCGCGCTCGGGCGAACGGACATCGACGCGTACGTGACCGAGGTGGTCACCCGCGTCGGCGCCGAGAAGACGATCACGCTCGCCGACCTCCCGCTCAAGGGACACGAGCGCGTCTTCTTCGAGCGCGTCCCCCTCGCTCCCGAAGGCCGCGACGAGATCCACCTGTCAGATCCGTGGGATTACGCCCGGCTGGCCGAGGCAGTCGAAGCGTGGGGCTTTCGCTTGAGCCAGGACCGCGGCGAGCCGATCGACCGGAAGGACACCGCGCAGCTGTGGCTCGAGACCGAGTATCGACCGGTCGTGGCGATGCTGCGCGACGCCGAGATGATCCGAGGCTGCACCGAGACCGAGGCGTACATGCGCGTGGCCTCCGAGCGCTATCGCCTGCTGCGCACCCATCGCTGGGACGAGGACGTGGTCCAGCACGTACTCGAGGGCGGTCGCGCCCGGCGGAACTCCACGAACGTCGAATGATGTAGGGATGGTGCCGATCGCGCAACACCCCCAGCCAGTCCGGTGATGGGGCGCCCACCGTGAGCCACCGATCACCGGTGGTGCGGACTGCGGCGAACCTCGCCTCAGAATGTTGCATAGCGGATGGTGCGACAACTGGCGTGTGCTGCCCGGACGGTAGTGAAAACGTGATGTACGGCATGAGCACATGCCATCAGAACAGTGATGGCAACCCGGACGGCACTCGGTCTGCCTTTCGCCGTCGTAGGGTGTGTCTGTGGGTGGGTCAGGCTGGTGGGTCGATACCGAGCTCGGCGATCAGCATGATGGCACGGGGGCCGTCGTCGCCGACCCGGTCGGGAACGATCGCGCCGGCGGCGAGCAGCATCCGCACGATCTCGGCGTAGGGTTGCTTCGGGATCTCGTCGGCCGTGCGCATCGTCGGACCGCCCTCTGGGTCGTGGCAGTGGCGCGAGCCGTGGAGCGCGGCGCCGATCGCGCTGCCACCGTCGCGGAACGTGAGTGCCGCGCCGCGTTCGATCAGCTCGCGGGCCATCTGCACGCGTCCGCGCCAGCCAGCGTCGCCGAGTGGTATCTCCTCGCTGTCGGGGTTGCCATCGATCCGGGCGCCCACGTCGAGCAGTCGGCGCATCGCCTCGAGGTGGCCGCCTTGGATTGACATCCTCACCATCTCGTCAAGCACCGGGAGCGCGATGCCGGCTGGTAGGTCGTGGTCGCGGCCGCAGAGGTACCTGCCGATGCCACGGTCCTCATTGGTGACGGCCGCCTGGTCGGCGCCGCGCTCTCGCAGCAGCGCCGCGACTGTCTCCTCGCCCCAGCGGACGGCGATCTGAAGCGCGGTCATGCCGTCCTCGTCTGGCGCGTCGATCGGCGCCCCGGCATCGAGCAAGGCCGCGACGGTCCGCGGCGGCCGTCGCCGCCAGACTGCCTGGTGCAGGCTGCCTGCCGACGCGCGCGCACCGTGCGTGCAGAACATCTCGATCATCTCCGGATTCGGGAAGTTCAGGGCCCGGCCGAGGTTGCGGTCGACGAGGTCTTGTCGGGCGCCGGCGTCGATGACGAGCATCGCGCATGTCGGGTCGCGGAACTCGCACGCGTGATAAAGGACCTCGTTGGCGTGGTAGCCGTCACGATCGTCGGTTGGGTCTGCGCCCGCCTGCAGCAGCATCCGCGTCAGCTCGGGGTCGCCGGCGATCCCGGCGGCGCCGTAGAGGGCGACCTGGAGCCAGCCATCGTCGTTGACAAAGAAGGCGTTGGGGTCGGCGCCGGCGGCGAGCAGGCGGCGGACGACCTCGCGGATCTCGGGGGCCCGCTGCGGGTCGCCGCGCAGCAGCCGCGAGAAGCAGGAGTAGAGGATCGGCTGCCAGCCCCTCGGGCCGGTCGGCTCGCTCACCGCGGCCGGCCGCGCCGCGAGCCGGCGCGAGACCTCGTCGGCCTCACCGGTGAGGCACGCGCAGGCGAGATCGTGACGGGCCAGCGCCGGATCGGCATCGAGCAGCGCCCGCGCGCGACGGAGGTCCGCGGAGGTCGCCGACGCGATCAGCGCGACGGCGCGCTCTGAGGCGTCCAGCGTGGCCGCTTCGACGTGGAATTTCAGTCCAGGCCACGAGCTGAAGCCGTATTCGCGCGCGACGGCGAGCTGCGCCAGCGCGATCGAAGGGAACTCTCCCGCGTTGCGGCGGCGCTTCGCATCGTCGCGCAAACGGCGCAGGTCAGGGCGGGGAGACAGGGAACGCGGCTCGGCCATGTCAGCTCCTTCGTTCTCCGACGGAAGAGCCGTCGGGTCGGTGCTGGGGTCCGGCGCGCGATCCGCTGCCAGCGCGTATCAGCCGAGCGCAGCCTGGCTCGCGGAGGCCAGCGCGGCGATGTGCTGATCGACGGTCGAGAAGCCGGCCCCCATGGTGTTGATGCTCAGATGCGTGGCGCCGGCCTCGCGCCAGGCCGCGATCTGGTGATCGATCGACGATGAGCTCGCCGATCCCACGTTGATCCGGCCCTCCATGCCCAGCGTCCTCGGGTCGCGCCCGGCCTCGACCGCCGCGCTGTGCACGATCGCGGTGGACCGCGCGAGCGCGGGCCCGGGCTGGTCCATCGGGAACCAGCCGTCGGCGATCCTGCCGGCCCGCCGCAGCGCAACGTCCGCGCGGGCTCCGATCCAGACCGGGATCGGTCGCTGGACCGGGAGCGGCGCGATCCCGGCGCCGGTGACGTGCTCGTGCTCGCCGGCGACCGTGACGCTGGTCTCGGTCCACAACCGGCGCAGCAGCGCCACCTGCTCGGCGAGTCGCGCGCCACGATCGGAGAAGTTCTGCCCGAGCGCCTCGTACTCGACCTCGTTCCAACCGAGCCCAACGCCAAGACGGAGCTTGCCCTGCGTGAGCAGGTCGATCTCGGCGGCCTGCTTGGCGACCAACACGGTCTGGCGCTGCGGGAGAATCAGGATGGACGTGACGAGCTCCAACGACGTCAGCGCCGCGAGGTAGCCGAACAACACGAACGGCTCGTGAAACGTGGTACGGATGTCGTACGGGCCGCTCCAACCGCGGTGGACGGCGGGATCGGCGCCGACCACATGGTCGAACACCGCGATGTGCGCGTAGCCGAGCTCCGAGGCTGCCGTGCCGAACGCACGCACCGCCCCCGGGTCGCCCCCGAGCTCGGTCTGCGGAAACACCACGCCGATGCGCATCGACTCACTCCACCGCGTTCTCGCGACGGACGAGCTCGACGTCGCCGTCCCGCAGAGCGGGCATCTTGAACCACTGCTCCCCGGAGTCCTCCACGAATGCGAGCATGTTCGCCCGCCCCATGAACTCCCCGTCGATCCGGGTCACGGTCAGCTCGGCGCCGGAACGGGCTCGGAGGCGGTCGCCAAGCTGGACCTCGGTCGCCTTCACGGTCGCCGGTGCGAGGGTCACGGAAGCACGCGCTCGATCGCGCGGGTGACCTGATCGTCCTCGGGCTCGACTTGAGGACGGAACCGCGCGACGATCTCGCCTGCCGGCGAGATCAGGAACTTCTCAAAGTTCCACTCGACCTCACCCGCCCGGCCCTCGGCATCCGGCACGGCCGTCAGCCGCTCGTACAGCGGGTGGCGGTGGTGGCCGTTCACCTCGAGCTTCTCGGTCAACGGGAAGCTCGCTCCGTACGTCGTCGAGCAGAACTGCTGGATCTCTTCCGGCGTGCCGGGCTCCTGGCCCGCGAACTGGTTGCACGGAACCCCGAGCACCGTGAACCCCGCGGCGCCGTAGCGCTCCTGCAATCGCTCGAGGCCCTCGTACTGGGGCGTCAGCCCGCACTGCGACGCGACATTGACGACCAACACCGCATTGCCCTCCAGAACCGCCGGATCGATCCGACGTCCGTCGATTCCACTGAGCCCGTCGGCGACCACCACAGCGCTGATCCTAACAATGCAAGTAGAGATTGCTCCGAAGCCCATCAGCAGGGCCGCTCTCGCCGCAGCCGACCGGACGATCCGAACGTCGCCGCCGCGGCGTGAGCACTGAGCCTCTGGACACTCGGGCGTCGTCGATGCCCATGTACCGGCCAGGATCTGAGTGGTGCAGACCCAGTCGCCAGGGCAGCCGGATCGGTGCTGGCGATGACGGGGCCGGGTCTGCGGCCGCGGATTCTGCTGACCTCCCGATTGCGTAGGATTGGGCGCGGAGGCCTAGCAGGTTTGGACACGGAACCGGAAAACACGCCCTCGCTCCGCGAAGCGCTTGCGCCCACCGCTCTGAGAGCGGCGCTGGTGCCTCGCCGGCCGGTGTTCGGGAATCCCTGGGACTCCGAGATCGACATGTTCGTGTGCTTCGCGGCCGTCACGCTGATCGATCCGTTCCTGCTCTGGTTCGGAGGTGAACTGACAAGCGCCATCTTCGGCTTCGGCGCCCACTGGTCGCTTGGCGTGTTCATGGTCGCGGCTCTGGTCGGCGCTGCTGCGTTCATGACCATCGTGGGGCGGCAACGGACCAGCATCGCGGTCGACGTGGTGGCGATCACCACGTGGGTTCTCCTCGGCCTGATCATCGCACCGCTCCTCGGTCTCGCCCCTGCGGCAGCGGCGGCGATCGTCTGCTATGCGCTCGTACTGGTGATCATCCTCGTCTACGTCCTGCGGTTCGGACACTTCGAGACTGCGTTCCTACGTACGGTGAGCTGGCCGATCACCTGGAGCCTGCTCGGCCTGTGCTTCGCCTACCTCGCTTACACGCTGCTGTTCTACCAGTAGCCGGGGCAGGTGGGCCTGTTTTCGGCGCGCGTCCTACTTCGCTGAGTTGGTAGAGGCCCGCCGCGACGATTGCCGATCCCGCGATCAGCGGGCCCTCGGCGTGCCACGACAGCGCATGGATGTGCGCCGATTGGATGACGCGGACGATTCCGTATGCCACCGGATCGTGAGTGAACGGCGCCACGGTCCGACCGGCGACTAGGCAGCCTCGTAGGCGTCGTGGTGGCGAATCCAGGACTGGTACACCGGGTCGTGTTCGTCTCGGCCGCGCGGGACCCGGTCGAGGATGCCGTAGTAGGCCATCACCACCTCGAGCCCCCTGGCGGTGGCCGAGTAGGTGAGATAGACGTCTTCGTCTGCGCGCGCGAAGACCGTCAGGCCCGGCCCCTCGGTGAAATAGCCAACCACGTCCGTCCCCGTGGCGGACGCGAACTGCGAGACGAATGGCGGTACCTGGTCGGCCCATTCGCTGACCTGCTCCCTTGTCGAGGAGTGCTCGAAGTCCCAGTTGAAGTCGATCTCGTAGCTCGACGCCCAGTTGAAGCTCCAGCCCATCAGTTCGCGGAAGGCGAGCAGCTTGTCGAGCGGTGCGCGTGAGATGCAGATCATCGTCACGTCGCGGGCTTTGAGGTGTTCGAGTACGCCGTTGAAGCTGTCCGCGATCGAGGAACAGACTGGGCATCCAGCCTCCCAGTCCGGGCCGAACATGAAGTGGTAGATCACGAGCTGCGAGCGGCCGTCGAACAGCTCGGTCAGGGTCTTGGGTCCGTTCGCGGTCTGAAACGTGTACTGCTTCTCGACCGGCACCCAGGGAAGCTCCTGACGCTGACGGGCGAGCTCGTCGCTCATCCGGGTGAGCTCCTTCTCGCCCTTGAGCAACTCGGCCCGCGCGGCGTCCCATTCCTCGCGAGTTGCGGTCCTGTTCTCCGGCATTGGCTGTCTCCTCGGGTCGCGGTCAGACGAAAGATATAGTTAGCATAATGGCTAATAATACGGTCAGTGCCTTGGCCCGTCCACTTCGGCGCGAGATCGTTGAGCGGCTCAGCCGACGAGCGCCGCGATGTCCAGTGCGAGGGATGGCACGGGTGCCTGGACGAACTCGAGCGGGTCTTGGCTGCCTGATTCCCGCAAGGCGGCGACCGGATGAAGACCAACGTCCAGTTGGGCCGCCTCGGCTACCGGCGGCTAACGCAGCGGGAGGGTCTGCTCGCGCTCGGACTCGGGCCGAGCACCGAAGATACGTCGCTCGCGCTCGGCGATCGCGACGTCGTTGATGCTGGCTTCGCGACGGGTCATGTAGCCATCGGCGTCGAACTCCCAGTTCTCGTTGCCGTAGCTGCGCCACCACTGGCCGGACTCGTCGTGCCATTCGTACTGAAAGCGCACGGCGATGCGGTTCTCCGAGAACGTCCACAGCGACTTACGCAGCGCGTACTCCTGCTCCTTCTTCCACTTGCGAGTCAGGAACGCGACGATCTCAGCGCGACCTACAAGGAACTCGGAGCGGTTCCTCCAGTGAGACTCCGGGCTGTAGGCGCCGGCGACGCGCTCGGGATCCTTCGTGTTCCAGGCATCCTCGGCAGCTTGGACCTTCTGGCGGGCGGACCCTTGGTCGAACGGCGGCAACGGCGGTCGGGAAACTGGCTGCTCGCTCATTGCTCAGGTCACGCTCCGGAACATTGTCTCGACGTCCACGACGGACTGTCTACGTCACGTCCGAGCCGGATCTTATGTCGAGGCGACGCGGAGGGCTCGGCCAACTCCCCGATCGAGCGACTGGGATGCCGTGAGCCTTGGAGGCGATGTCGCGCCGTCATGCCCGCACAGCTCGCCGGCGCGTCTCAGCCACCAAGGATCAGAGACTGGTTCACATAAGAGTGCCGTTCCCCGGTCTTGGAGCCGGCATCGAGCAGGATGCGCACGCCGGCCGACGGTAGCGGTTGGCCGCACGACAGAAGCGGCGGCCTGCGCAGCGCGGGTCTGCTCACGGCTTCCGGCCACATGCGTTCCCCCGGCTGTCCAACCCGCGAGCGCGAGGTGCTCGACGTGGTGATCAGGCACGCTGGCGTTGAGATGCTCGGTGACGCGGATCGGATGAGTGTCGCACGCCCGGTCTTCGCCTCCCAGCCGGCCTCACGGCTCGACGGCGGGGTTGAGCTCGATCACTTCCTTGTGGGTTGTTGTTCGATCGATCCGTCTCCTCACCGGGTGCGGCGAGAGGACTTGGGGGGCCCGGGGGGTCGGGTCCGTGGTGGCGTGTGTTCAAAAGTGCCAAATAGCTTGGAACGAGTGAACACAGCCCCCGGCTACCCCGATTAGCCGCGCGCCCTCGCGAGCTGGGCAACCTCGAGTTCCCGTATCTCCCTCAGCATCACCGTCACTGACTCGCGCAACACGTCCACACGCTCAGACGCGAGCACGCCCTCAACCGCTTCACGAGTAGTCAGACTTCGACCTCCGGCCATCGTGGTGTTCTCCTTCTCCTCGTGCTTCGCAGGTCCGACGATCATGAGCGCCGCGGTGGCCGGAACCACCTCCAACCCCGCGACGAGCTACACCACAACTACCGACTCAACTGTTGCGCTGACCGCCAGGATCCGCCAATGCGACAGGCGGAGTCCCTTTCATCTCCGCTCGATTTCATGGCGCCTCGTGGCGCACGATGGTGTGGTTCCATTCTGGTGGAAGGGATGGCGCTCGACCTGGACGGATGCGGGCGGGTTACGCCTGGCGGGCGTTGCGCCGCGCCGGCTTCCAGCCACGCCCCGGCACGCTGCTGCGCAACAGCTTGGTGTACGGGTGTTCCGGGCTGCCAAGGATCTGCTCGGTGGAGCCACTCTCGACCGCGCGACCGTGTTGCATCACCAGGACGTGATCGGCGACCTGACGTACAACGGCCAGGTCGTGGCTGATGAACACATAGGAGATCCGCGTCTGCTCGCGAATGTCAGCGAGGAGATTGAGAATCTGTGCCTGAATGGAGACGTCCAGGGAGGCGACTGACTCGTCCAGGACCAGCGCCTTAGGTTCAGCGGCCAGGGCGCGAGCAATCGCCACGCGCTGGCGCTGCCCTCCGGAGAGCGCCCGTGGCCTGGCCCCCACCTGACGTTCATCCAGTCCCACCTGATCGGCGAGCCGCTGGACGCGATCGGCGCGGTCGGCCCTGGACAGAGAGAAGTGCAGCTTCAGCACTTCCTCGATGGATTGCGCCGCCGTCTGTCGGGGATCGAGCGAGCTGTAGGGATCCTGGAACACGATCTGGATGTCGCGCCCTCGGGCCTGTCGCTTAGAGGAGCGCTTGCACGGCTTGGTGCGATCCTGTCCGGCGATCACGATGCGCCCGGCAGTCGGCCGCGTTAGCCCGACGAGCATCCGGGCGACGGTCGTCTTGCCTGATCCCGACTCTCCGACGATGGCCAGAGAGCCGCCGTCGGAGACCATGAAGCTGATGTCGTCGACGGCGACTATCTTGCCGTCACCAGCGCTGGCTCCGCGTGCGATAAAGACCTTGCGTAGCCCCTCCGCGCTGATCACCTGCTCATGCACGGGTCTGCACCTCCGCCTCCTCACCGACGGTGAGTAGGCCCCGGAGCTCCTCGGCCCGGCAGCAGCGCACGAGACCGCCAGCCACCGCGCGCAGCTCCTGCGCAGTCTCCACGCAACGTGGCTGTCGATGTGGGCAGCGTCCGGCGAACGCACACCCAAACGGGGTCTCGAACGCCGACAGCGGCCGCCCGGAGATAGCCGCCAGCCGCCGCGAGGTGACATCGACGCTCGGCCGAGCTGCCATCAGGGCCGCGCTGTAAGGGTGCAGCGGCTCGTTGTTGAGTTGCTGGCTGGTCTGGAGCTCGACGATCGACCCCGCGTACATGACCGCGCTACGATCACACACCGCGGCGGCCAGCTCGAGGTCGTGCGTGATGAACAGCAGCGCGAGGCCGCGTTCACGCCGCAGCTCGTCGAGGATCGCGATCACCTCGGACTGCGTGATCACGTCCAGAGCGGTTGTCGGCTCATCAGCAAGGATCAGGCGAGGCTCGGCGAGCAAGGCGCAGGCGATCATGACGCGCTGCAGCATCCCGCCGGAGAGCTCGTGCGGATACTGACGCAGCCGACGCTCGCCGTCGGCGATGCCGACCTCGCCCAGCGTCTGCACCGCTCGACGTCGCGCCTCGGACGCCGGCACCCCCAGCTCCTTGACCAGCACCTCGGTAAGGAAGTCTCCGATCGAACGCACGGGATTTGTGTGGGCGCGGGGGTCCTGGAAGATCATCGAGACAGCCCCTATTCGGTGGCGGCGGAGAGCTGAGCCACTCAAATCCATCACAGACTCTCCGTCGAACCGGATCTCCCCGCTGCTCACCGCACCACGCGGCAGCAGGCGGGCGATCGAGCGCGCCGTCAGCGATTTTCCCGAGCCGGACTCTCCCACCAGCCCGAACGCCTCACCCGGGAAAACCTCGAGCGAGACGTCGTGCAGCACTCGCTTGAGCTCGCCGTTGACCGGCAGGTCGAGGCGCAGATCACGCAGCTCCAGCAACGGGACGCTGCCCGTCGCCCGCGCGGCGCTCACGTTACTGTCGACGGGAGGTTCTCCGGTCCGGCTACTCATCTTCGGCTGTGCTCAGAACCGTCAGCGTAACCGACGAGCGCTGCTCGCTCCCAGTGACGAGCATCGGGAGGTTGGGTTGGTCTCGGCCGCGAATGAGGGGTTGTGCCAGCGCTCGGGTCGGCGACTTACAAAAGGAAGTCGCTCGACGCGACGTGCAAGCGTACCCGCTTCCCGGCGTGCCCCGACTGCTAGGCGTGGCCCAGGTACACATCCTTCGCCTGGAACCAGATCCCGAGGTTCGTGCAGCTCACATGCGACACGATCGCCCCGGGCACGATCGCCCGGAAGGGCTCGATGTCCGCTGGCAATCGCCGCCCACCGCGTGAAGCCGTGATAGGAGTCGCCGAACATTGCACCGACGCCGTCTCGCCGAGGGCTGCTCGACGATCCAGGACAGAGTTTCGTGCCCGCTGGCGACCTCATGCACGAAGGCCAGCGTCTCACCCATCCGAGCGAAACCGCCCATCCCGACGACAGTGGAACCTGGCCAGTAGGTATCGGCTGCCAACCGCACTCCATCCTCGGTTGGTGAAGTACGAGGCCTGCTGTAGTAGAACGTTTAGCGTCCCGCTCTTGTGGTAGGGCAGGCGTACCAGCACGACCACGCACGTCGTGGACGACGAACGCATATGTCGCACACAAGGCTACCGTGGTCTGCGTCCCTCGCTGATTGTGGGATGTACGCAGGTTCGCATCCAATGTGACGCTCATCGCTGGGAACCACGTGAGTGCACGCTGGCGGCCAGTCGATCGGCGAGCAGGTTGAAGGCGACGACGACGACCACGATCATCGCGCCGGCGTACAGGGACTCGGCGGGAGAGCCGTTGAGGATCGATGACTGGCCATCTGAGACCATCAGGCCCCACTCGGCCTTCGGCGGTTGGATTCCGAGGCCCAAGTAGGAGAGCGCGGACAGGTCGATGAGCGCCGAGCCGAACGACAGGGCCGCCTGAACGACGACGAACGGCATGATGTTGGGGAGGATGTGGCGCCAGCAGATCCGCCAGGAAGTCAGGCCGCCTACGTACAGAGCCGACACATAGGGCAGATTGCGTTCACGCAACGCCGTGCTGCGTAGGACGCGAGCGATGTATGGCAGGTAGGCGATCGCCAGGGCCACGACCGGAGCCCACAGGCCCGGTCCGAACATCGCCACCGCCAGCAGGGCGAAGATCAGCCCAGGGAACGCGAACAGGATGTCGAGCACACGTGCCACGGCGGCGTCGAAGGCACCACCGATCCACGCGGTGGTGATCGCCAGAGCAGTGCCGAGGCTGGTCGCGGCTACGACAATCAGTGCCGGTCCCAGCAGACTAAGTCGCGCTCCCCAGATCAGCCGCGACAGCAGGTCACGCCCCAGACTATCGGTACCCAGCAGATGCGAGCCCGAGGTACCCTGGTTGCTACTGAGGATATTGATCGTGTCGGGATTGTCGGGTGCCACTAGCGGAGCTAGGATGGCGACCAGCACGATCGCGCCGATGACAAGCAGACACATGACCATCAAGGGATCGATCCGCCCCCGGCGGGCGCGGACGACCGCCGGAAGGGTAACGATCTCTGTCGGGCCGGCCATGCTCATGCAGAGTGGGTCTGGCGGATACGGGGATCGAGCAGGCCATTGATCACGTCGACCCCGCTGTTGACAATCACGAAGATCGCCACCATCAGGAGCGAGATCGCCTGAACGACCGCGAAGTCCTTGTCAGTGACCGCCTGTACCAGGAACGAGCCGATGCCGCCGATCCCAAACGCCTGCTCGACCACGACGTCACCGGCTACTAGGCCTGCGACCGTTAGGCCCGAAACGGTGGTGATCGGAATCATAGCGTTGCGCACGACGTGGCGCCTGACCACCAGAGTGTGCCGCAGGCCTCGGCTGCGCGCGGTATCGACATGTTCACTGTCGAGTTCCTGGCGCACAGCCGCCTTCGTCAACTGCGCGACGAATGCAGTCCAGGAAAGCGCCAGCGCCACCGCGGGGAGAGTCAGGTGCCAAAGCTGGTCGAAGAACCCGCTTCCGCTGCCGAAGACGGGAAACCAGCGCAGCTTCACCGCAAACAGCGTGACCAGCCCGATCGCAGCGACGAACGAGGGAGTCCCCAGGCCGACCGACGTCACGAACGTGATCGCGCTGCCCAGCCGTCCGGTCAGCCCTGCGCAGATCCCGAGGCCAATTCCCACCGTCAGGATCAGGATCGAGGCGTACACAATCAGGAAAAGCGTCGGCTCAGCTCGGGAGATGAGCAGTGAACCGACGGACTGGCGATAGGTGAACGAGGTACCGAAGTTCCCGTGGAGCAGGCCGACGAGCCAGTACCAGAAGCGCACGGGAAATGGATCGCTGAGGTGGTACTCACGATTGATCGCGGCCAGCAAGCTGGGCGTCCCGTGGCCGCCGCTGAGCAGTGTGGCCGGATCTCCGGGGGCGAGGAATAGCGCGCCATAGATGATCACGCTGGCTACGAGCAGGGTAACGACCAGGCCGACCAATCGGCCGAGCAGGAACCGGGCGAGGCTGCCGCGGCCCACGATCAGCTGGCCGGCAGGGAGACGAACGACAGCTGGAAGGGGTACGCGAACGAGGTCTTCAGGCCTGCCGGCCGGCGGTCGAGATACCTCCCCTCGTCCAAGGCCGGGGTCCGGCCGACGATGTCCGCGTCATCCATGGAACGCCCCTCGGCCGTGGCGCGGGTCGGGCCGGGCGACGGCACAATCGCCAAATCCGTGGATGCCCGTTCCGTCCCGGGTTTGCTGGTCACAGCGATCGACTTGTCAGTATTTGCACTGACACGATGAGGGCTACACTGATGGAGCCCGTCGAGATCTGGGAGGTCCACGACTAACTCATTCCGGGGCTGCTCTGCAGAGAAAGCCGGCATTGTCCTCCTCAAACACGATGTGTTGATGGACACACGGCCACACCTGCGCTCTCAGACAGATAGAAACTGGCCTCGAAATTGCAGATGTCGGACCATCGGCTATCTGCCCCCGAGGTACGCAAACGCGGGCTCGAACAGATAAGCAAACGATGTTGTTGCACCGCGGAGCCGATTGTTGAGAAAGAGACTCTGGTACGGCTCGACCACCGGGATTATGACCTCATCTTTGCCCATGTAAATGGCCTGCGCCTGAACGAGATATCTGGCGCGCGCCAGGGGATCGAGCGTCTCTCGTGCCTTGGCGAGGTCATTGGCGACAGTGGTGTTATTATAGTGAATAAAGTTGGATGTCGATTGGGGGTACGGGAAGAGGAAATAGATAAGCTGATCGAGCTCATCGGGAATGTCATAGAAGTTGTTGTTGTCGAGCATCGCGTCGATTTCCTTGCGATACGACTGCACGTATAGGGCATTGGAATAGGCGAGGGCCGACAGTGGGTCGATCTGAATATGCAATCCGATCTGCGCGGCTTCCTGTTGTATAACTGCCGCGAGGTTGATACTCGTCTGGTCGCCGCCAAGGATGCCCAACGTGATCGGTTTCGACGTGCCCTTGATGCCTGCCATCAACTTCTTGGCCTCGGCTATGTTGGGAGTCGCGCCCTGGAGTGCGTTGTACCCCGCCTGGTAGATGCTCTTCGCGCTACCAGGAGTCCAAGTCGGCGGGGAAGCGATGGCAAGGAGCGGGACGGCGGCGCCAGAGTAGATACGCTTTGCGATGGCGGGACGATCGATGGTCAGACCCAGCGCCCGACGAACCGCGGGGTTCTCAAGGACGCCGCTGCCCGTTGGCTGGATGTCTACTGTGTTTAGGCTCGTGCCGAAATAGAGCTTGCCTGCGGACGTGGAGAGCAGTGCCGGAATACTCTGCGCCGACAGTCCGTATGCGCCATCGATCTCACCTGAGATCAAGGCGCTCGTAATCGCGCTCGTGTCGGTCAGGAATTTGACCGTGACAGTCTTGACCTTGGCGTCGATTGCCGGGTCCCAGTAGTGAGGGTTCTTGGTGAGGACGAGCTGCTGTCCCGGAGACCAAGACTTGAGCTCGTAAGGTCCGCTGCACATGACCTTGGTCTTTGGGGAGCCCAATGCTTGGCTGCCCACCTTCTCTGTGTAGGCCTTTTCCACGACGCCTCCCAGAGCGGTAGCCATCTCCTTGAGCAGGAGCTCGTCCGGCGTTTTGAAGTGGACCGTGACCTGATACGGACCGGTTTGGTCAATGCTCCTAACGGTCGTGAAGAAATCGGTGTAGATCGACCCGCTGCTGACGCTTGCGGTGCGCTGGAGACTGAAGGCAACATCGGCTGCGGTCAGCGGATGGCCGTCCCAGAACTTGACTCCGCTACGTATGTTGAGCACCAATGTGCGCGGGTTGGCGTAGTCATAACTCTGGGCGATCTCAGGGGTTTCGCTCCCAGACGGCTGGAGCCGGAGGAGGTCGTCGCACAGATTCGATGTGATGAGGTCGGGGCTGAAGTCCCCTGACTTTGCGGGATCCACGGTGGTCGGTTCGCCGCTCGGAAGGTCCCACGTGACTGAGGCCACCGAGCCTGGAGCCGCGGGGGTGGTGGAGGTAAGCTTGGGCGTGGACCCAGATCCAGTCGGCGAGCCCGAGTCGCTAGATCCAGTCGACGAGCCCGAGTCGCTGCTTGACGCGCCGTGACGACTCGACCCTCCGCAGCCGGCCACGGCAAGCGCCAGCGCGAGACACAGCACTGAACCGAGGGAGGGCAAACGGCTCCGGCGATAGGGTTGGGATCTGCCTTTACGAGCGCCCATCGACACAACTCCGTTCGGATTGATCGTGGGGCACCCCGAGCCGCGTGAGAGCATCACGATCCTTAAGGCAGGCACAACCCTTGGGGCAAACTACTACGAGCATTTAGGTCGACGCTACTACGATCATTCCGCGACCGGTATCGGTCATCTGGCGGATTCGTACGACTCGAAGGCTCGGGAAAGTCGGGGCGGTGGGGATCCAGGCGGCGCCGGGCGCCCTTGTCGCCGGCAGGCGCGCCGGGTGCCGGGGTACGCTCCCGCGAACGTCGGCACGGGCAGCCAATCGTTGCGCACAGCAGATCCGGAGGCGCCAATCTTCGAGGTCGCCTACTTTGGTGTTGTCGGGACCTCAACGACACCATGCCGCAGCTGGCTGCCCTTATAAGGCAGCACAAGGGCACGCGAAACCGTTGGTATGCTACCCCGCGCGGACCGTATTGCACCTCCGCCAAGGGAACGGAATTTCCGTGGCGCAGAGCCTTCTGGGGCCGGTCATCGGCTGGAGGACGGTTGTCATGAGATGACCGAGTCGAGGCGAGATTCCATTGTCGGGAGCGGTCGTGTTCGGAGGCGATGTGACCCGCGGCGAGCGGGCCGAATCAGCTCCGAATGACAGATGAGGTCCGAATGACGAGCTTGGCCTCCCGCACCGAGGAGTAACGGCGGCGATTTTTTAAACCCGTGGTGATGCCCCTCCTTGCGCCAGTGGTTGCGCATCGACCAGCCTACGACCCGACGGTTGACGGCGTCCTGCCCGGCGGTCCGTAGCAAGAACGCCTAACACAACGCGACGTCTGATATGGCCGTCGTTTCGTCATCCATGACAGGGTGGGTGAAGTTGCCCGAGATCTCGTAGGACTTTGAATGGCGGTCCTCCTGCCTCGTCCGCTCCCCACGCTCAGCCGAAAACGTCCAGAACGCGCGCAAGTCGTGCGCGTACGTCTCAACCGTCAGGCACGCCAGATACTCGTCGACCCGGAACTGGACGACAGCGCTGCTGGCGTTCAAGATCCACTTCGGTCACCGACTGCACGACACCGCAAGCTGACTGTCATCTAGCCACGCCGGCCGGAGTAACTGTTACACTACATTGAGTCGCTGAGGGGAACTGAGCCAGACACAGGTCACCAAGCTGATGCGAATCGGCTGGGAGACCGTTGGCAACATCCTCGCGCGGGTCGTGGCCCCAAAGCTCGACGAGGCGCGGCTGCATGGGCTCGTCTTCATCGGCGTGGACGAGGTGAGCTGCGGCGCCGATCAAAATTTCCTGACCTGCGTCGCCGACCACCACAAGCCGCGGTTCGTGTGGGCGGCACCGGGCCGTAGCCCCCCAGCCTGCAGGCGTTGTTCGACCAGCTCACCGACGAGCAGAAGGCGTCGATCCAGGCGGTCGCGATCGACATGTCCGCCGGATATGAGAATGCGCTCCGCTCAGAGAGAGGCATCCCCTCACGCCGAGGTCTGCGTCGACCCCTTCCACGTTGTCCAGCTCGGCAGCAAGGCTGCCGACCAGGTCCGCCGCGACGAGTACAACCGTCACGGCCGCTCTGCCAGCGGCGGGGGCAAGTGGATCAAAGGCAGGCGCTAAGCCTGCTCAAGGACACCGACAACCAGACCGCGTGGCAGCTGCTCAAGCTCCCCGAAGTCGTGCTGACCAACAACGCATGTACCGCGCGTTCCTGCTTTACGGCAAGCTCCGCTAGGTCTAGCGGCTCGGTATTCCTTGCTCGTGTGTTGGGAATCGGTTAGATGACCGATTGTTATCCCGGCGCAGCCGCCGTACCGTTGCCTGCACAATGACGAAGCACACAGTCACGACCCCGTCGCGAGAGTCGGCGACGAACGAGGAGCTGGCGGTCCAGTGTCTGGGCCCCCGCTTGCACGAAGAGCTCCCGCCGCCGTTCTCCATCGATGAGTACCACGATCGCTGGCGCCGCGTTAAGGAAGCCATGGAGGCCGCACGACTAACCGTCCTCTATGTCTCTAAGCCAGCCGACATCTGCTACTTGACTGGGTACCAGCTCGCCTGGTACGGAGATGCCTGGTACGGAGCCAGCCCAAGAGACTCGATAGTGGCGTGCGGCCTTGCCATTGGTGTTGAGCACGACACGCCGATCTTCTTCGACTGCGCGGAAGAACGCCTGATCGGGACTGCGATGTCGTGCACCACCGACTATCGCGTGTTCGAAGACGCAGACGACTGGCAGCCGGGTGCGGCCACCGACCTGGCGTCGATCGTCGCCGATACGCTCAAGGCGGAAGGCTGGCTCAAGGGAACCGTCGGGCTCCAGCGCTCGAGCTACCGTCCCGCGCCAGCCTATAGTGAGCTGTTCCGAGCCGCGCTTGAGGTGCGTGGTGCGCGTGTCGTGGATGCCTCGCGCCTGGTCGCGAAGGTGAGCCAACGCAAGTCCGATCAGGAGCTTGGGTACGTTCGAGAGGCGGCCCGAATCGGTGATATCGGGATGCGGGGCGCGGTGGATGCGATCACCGTGGGCGCGACCGAGCTGGAAGTGTGGGCGGCCGCGACGGCCGCAATGGCGCGTCACGGCGGAGAGCTCTCAGCGCTTCCGGGGATGGTGAACTCAGGGCCGAAATGCGCGTCGCTTCATGGCCTCGCGAGCCGCCGCAAGCTCAAGCCCGGAGATCTTGTCAACATCGATATGTGCGGCGTCAGCAATCGCTACCACGCTAATCTGGCCAGGACGATCGCCCTCGGCGAGCCTACAGAGGAACTCCGCGACGCAGTCGCCAAGACACGTGCCGTGTTCCGCGCGGTGGCGGCCGGCGTGAAGCCGGGGATGTCCTATCGTGCCGTCCTTGAGCTGAACGAGGAGGTTGCGAGCGAGCTACGGATCTGGGCAGACCGCTGGTGGGTGGGTGGGTATGAACTCGGGATCGCGTTCACCCCGGACTGGATGGGACTCGAAGAGCTCACCGATGCGGTCGGCCTCGAAGAGCTCACGCCGGACTGGGTCGGCCTCGAAGAGCAGACGCTCGAACCGGGGATGGTGATGAATCACGAGTTCAACTTCTATCTACCCAACGGCTGGGGAATCCCAGAGCTTATCGACACGATGATCGTGACCAACGATCGCGTGGAGTTCGTGCACAAGTTTCCCATCGACCTGACGGTAGTCGAGTGATAATCGACGATTGTCCATGACGCGGTCGCCCGGTGGTGTTTATGCGCGGCTGCCGTTTCCTGTCATGAGTTTCGAGGGCGGGAGCGGCCGGGTGCGTACGTAAAGACGTGGCGAGTCCGGGCATCGATGCGCTCTACGAAATGAACCGGGGTACATGTCGAAGTACGCAGCATCCTTTTCCGACCCGGAGCAGGGCGGTGCCTCATACATCGAGTCGCTGCTGATGACCGACGCTGGACTGGAGATCCTGTCCGGTCTCCCCCGCACCCTGGCTGTGATCGAAGGCTGACGCACGGATGGCGGAGCAAGAGGCGCTTGAAGCGCATTATCGGGCCCGGAGCCTGTGGCTGGACGGCATCCCGGAGCCGCTGACGCCACGACTCGGCCTCGGGGCCGACGCCGATTGTGACGTGGCGATCGTCGGTGCGGGGTTCACCGGTCTGTGGACCGCGTACTACCTCAAGCAGCATCAGCCTGGGCTGCGCGTCGTCGTCGTCGAGCGCGAGATCGCGGGCTATGGGCCTTCGGGCCGTAACGGTGGGGCGGTGGGGCCGGGGTTTCCCGGCAGCTTTGCTGCCTACGGCATTCGCGACGGGGACGAATCGGTGCTGCGGGCGATCCGCGAGGCGAAAGCCGTCGTTGATGAGGTCGGCCGGGTCATCGCGGATGAGGGGATCGAGTGCGGCTATCTCAAGGCGGGCGGCCTCGTCGTCGCCACGACTGAGCCCCAGCGGGCTCGCCTGCTGGCGCGCCCCGCGGGACTGTACGACCAGGATGACGATGAGCTGCTGCTCGAGCCAGGCAAGCTCGCAGAGCTGGTCCGCATTCCGGGGGTGCTCGCGTCGAGATTCTCACCCCACGCGGCCCGAGTCGATCCGGCGCGACTGGTGCGCGGGCTCGCGAACGTGTGCGAGCGCCTGGGGGTCACGATCCACGAGCGCACCGCGGCGCTTGACCTCGCACCCGGGCGAGTGCGCTGCGCGGCGGGAACCCTCCGCGCGGACACGGTCGTGCGAGCGACCGAGTCCTACACCAGCCAGCTTCCCGGTCAACGCTTGCGCTACCTGACGCTGTACTCACTGATGATCGCCACCGAGCCGCTGCCGCCGGAGGTGTGGGAACAGCTCGGCTGGCGCGACGGCTTGGAGATCGAAGACCTGCATCACCTGTTCTTCTATGCCCAGCGCACGATGGACGGCCGGATCGCGATTGGCGGTCGCGGTGCGCCGTACCGTCTGCGTCGGCCGCTCAGCGAAGCCAACGAGCGCTCCGAAGCGGTCGCCCAGAGGCTCGGGCGGTCGCTGCGACGGCACTTCCCTGCTGCTGCTGCCGCGACCATCACGCACCACTGGGGTGGGCCGCTGGCCGTACCTCGAGACTGGTCGATGAGCGTCAACTTCGACGCACGCACCCGCCTGGGGTGGGCCGGCGGCTACACCGGCTTGGGCGTTGCCGCGTCCAACATCGCCGGCCGCACGCTCGCGGACCTCGTGCTCGGTCGCGACACCGACCTGGTGAAGCTTCCCTGGGTCCAGCACCACAGTCGCCGATGGGAGCCCGAGCCACTCCGATTCCTGGCGTCGAACGCGATCGTGCGCGTGCTCGACCGGGCCGACCACAGCGAGGATCGTACCGGCAGGCCATCGTGGCAGACGCGCATCGTCGCACCGTTCATGCCTCCCCAGCACTGAGCCGGGTGCACGCAAACGCCGCACGAGCAATCTCCGCCTCCCGCCGCACACACCCGACCCTCCGCCGCACTCTTCACCAACCTCACGTGATCAACCATCCAATCCCGCGACACCACCTCTGACCAGACCGAGGACGCCCTTGAGGCGCTCACAACGATCCTCGGGGAACTCGGCCTTGCGCTCAAACCAGCCGGGGTAGGCGCGCGGGCACTTGGCGGAGGGAGGCGACGGCGTTGAGTTCCTCGGCTTTGATCACCGCTACGTGCGCGGACACGCGCCGGTCTCGCCATCACACCTTCCTTCTCCGCTGGCCCTCGCGTCAGGCCATGGACGCGCCCGCCAGCCCATCCGTGAGATCACGGCCGGCTCGCGGCTGCGCTTCCCTGTCGAGGTCATCGTGCGAGATCTCAACCGGTTCTTGGGCGGCGGGGCGCGCTGTCGGTTCGCCGAGCTGTTCTCTGAGCGCGAGCTGCTGCCGGCAGGTGTGCTCAACGTGATCACACGCGACGGTGAGCCCATCGGCGCGGAGATCCCGCATCATTCGGATGCGCGGATGGTTTCGCTGACGGGGACGTGGCTACCGGCAAAGGGGGTTGCTCGGGCAGTAGCTCTGCTCGAGGCGCTGGTTCCAGCCGGGTGAGTCGCTCGAAGTGGGAGCCCGCGACGGGGCGGGGTAGCGTTTGCTCCGGTCGTGTTTGAGGCATAGCCCGCGCGAGTGGCCAGCGGCCCCGGTCGCCGCTGCTCGAACGACTTGGTGTTCAGGGTGCGCGACCAGGCCAGCGGCCGGCACCGGTCGCGTTCCGGGTGTTCGCTGAGATGGAGTATGACGCCAGACGCCCGGTTGTGAAGTCTTAACCCGCCCGCAGAGGGTGATCGCGGTGAACTGTTGACCGCGATCACGTCTTGGCGAGCCAGCCGTCTCGCAGCCGGTCACTGAGCCGGGCGCCGAGGCCGGGAGCGGCGGTCGATCTTTCAAACCAGGTTCGGGCGGCCTGAACCGGGAGCGGTTGGGCCTGTGAGCAACGCCGTTGGCGGCACAAGGCGCCGCGCCATACCCACAGCAGATCGGGCGCATCCTTGGAGAACACCAGCGCGCCAGCGATCGCACGCGACCAACGCAGCTCCGCCGTCAGCAACAATCCCCGGCAGTCCTGGCCCTGCCAACCGAGACCGGTTCGGCGACGCCCGACGATCTTTGATGACTTCGCCCGCGACATGCGGTCCAGGTATCTGGTTAGGCTCACGTTGCAGCGCACGATCTATCGGCCGTTTGAGCTGGCGCAGTTCGATGGTGGATCACTTTTCAACCGGCGGAGGTGGGTCAGTAATCAGCCCGCGCCCACAGGAAACGCGACCAGCCGACTCGCACCGTGGTCGCGACCCGCATGGTAGCCTCGGAATCGCGATGGATACTGGATTGATGCCGTGCGCAGTCCTCTGGCCCAACGGCGACATTGAAGAGGTCCACGACGCCCGCGGAGCACGCCTTCTTGCCGGCGCTCCGGACCTCGCGCACTACGCGTTCGCGCTGGCCCGCTCCAGCGTCGAGCGCGCTGCTTTTGTCTGGGTGCAGCCGCCAGGGCCGTGGATGTTGGTGTCCCTAGCGTGTGTGAGGCCTCGCGGTGACGATCTGGTCGCGGCAATGGTCGAGCTCGATCCCAAGGATTCTCCTCCCTACTTACTCACACCGCGGGAACTCGACATTCTCACGTTGCTGTGCGGGGGCTTAACGAATCCTGAGATTGCTGACCGTCTGCATACGAGCCGGAAGACTGTCGCAACGCATGTCGAACACGTGTTGGCCAAGCTCGGTCAGCGCCACCGCGCCGGGGCAGCCGCACTCGCACTCGACTGCGGTCTCCTCCGCCTGCCGATTCCTGGTGGCCCCAGCGGCTTCGAACATCTCGCAATCGGGGCGATCGAGGCATGCGCGCGCGCTCGGGGGCTCGCAGGCGAAGCGCGTATCTCGCTCGTGGGAAATCGTCGAGATCCTCCGCCAATGGTTGGTCGCGCAGTCGCCCACGAAGCGCCTATCGGAAGCGACCGACGAGATGAGGCCCTCAACGGCTCCAACCTCGCAATCGCCAAGGTTAACCAACCCGGGGATGAGACTAGCCGGGCGCTCGCGCTCGCGATGCGCGACGAAATCCGGCAGCTCGCGCTTCATGCCGAGGATGCGACGAGCTGGGGGCGTGCGGAGGTCGCGTGTGAGCTAGCACACATCGCGATGCGAGCGCTGACCGAGGATCGTGCGGCCACCATCGTCGGTTGGGAACTTTGGTTCGAGGCCGCACGCCGACCCGAGCTCCTCCCACTCGCACAAAGCTGGAGCGACGCTTGGTTGGTTTTCTTCGCGAGGATCCTGCAGGCGTTCGGGGCCTCGGGGTCAAGCGATGAGGCCCGGCTGTTTAGCGCTGCCTTCGACGGGCTTCTGATCGAGCAACTGGGAAGGACGCGTCGGGACAGCGAAACCAAGCTCGCGGCCCTGCTCGAGCGCCTACTGGGTGCCTTCCTGAACCGCGGTGAATAGCCATGCGCCCCCCACCCCCAGCAGGGCAACGAGAACCGCTGTTGGTCTTGTGGGCTATCCTGGCGTCACGCTGGGTGTGAGCATGCCCGGCACAGTCATCGCTTGGAGGTCCTACGCCCCGCTGGGCGAGCTCTAGCGCGTCCTTTGAATCGAACCAGTGGGTTGTCGAGGCGAGCGGGAGGCCAGCCACCTTGGCGACTTGCCAGTGCGTGACCGTGCGCGCCGACCTCGGCGACGATCCGCAGCGCCGCGTCGAGCAGCGGCTCGCGCCATTCCGCGCCCCGCGGCTCGCGGGTCGGGTCCGTACGGACCCGACCCATTGTCCTGGGCGTGCGGGTCTCGGCTCCCGCTCGCCGAGCCGAGGTCGATTTCTTGTCGGTCGTCGTCGCCATGAGCGGCACAAATGTACGATGCGTTTGTCCAGTGGATCGGCCGTTCGAGCCGTGGTACCGTCGTCGCACGCGATCCTGAGCTGGTAGAGCTCTCTCGGTTCGGGCGGCGATGGAGATGGGCTGCGTCCGTCGCGAGCGATGCGCGCCATCGAAACCATTCACCTGCATGAATCCGCGCCGATTGCGCGGTGCGGATTCCCAGTTGCGCAGCGTGAGCGTCCGCTCCATTGGCACACGTGCGAAAGGTATTCCTTGCTCGTGTGTTGGGAATCGGTTAGATGACCGATTGTTATCCCGGCGCAGCCGCCGTACCGTTGCCTGCACAATGACGAAGCACACAGTCACGACCCCGTCGCGAGAGTCGGCGACGAACGAGGAGCTGGCGGTCCAGTGTCTGGGCCCCCGCTTGCACGAAGAGCTCCCGCCGCCGTTCTCCATCGACGTTATCTTATGGCCATGGTCGAAACTCGTGCTCGCAGAGGCGAGCGTCGGCAGCACGCTCACTCCGCGCCATGTTACGCCTTTGAGATGTCGGTCTAAGTCAACACGTCCGCTCAGATTGTGCGGCCAAGCAACCCAAAACGGAACTCCGAGCAATGATGATCGGAGAACGAACGTGAATCGAACACGTGTCACCTTCACGGCGATATACGCCCACAACTTTACGAAGATGCCGGCGCTTTAATGTCGATGCACTCCGTCCAGTTAAATCACTTGTCAGTGAACACCCGGTGACGCTTTCCGGATCCGATCTTCAGCGCGCGGCCGAAGACCATCTTTGGCTCCACTTCTCGCGCATGGCGAATTATAGGGACGGGGGCGTGCCCATCATTGTCCGAGGTGACGGATGCTATCTCGAGGATGTGAACGGTAAGCGCTATCTCGACGCCCTCGCTGGGCTTGCTACGGTGCAGATCGGCTACTCGTACGGTGAGGAGATGGGCCAAGCGGCGCTAGAACAGATGCGCGAGCTGCCCTTTTATACGAACTGGTCATTCGCCCATCCGCGGGCTATCGAGCTCGCGGAAACGATTGCGTCCTTGGCGCCTGGGGACCTCAACCGTGTGTTCTTTGTCTCTAGTGGCTCTGAGGCGGTGGAATCGGCGTGGAAGCTCGCGCGCCAGTTTCACGCAATGCGCGGTGAGCGGCGTTGGAAGGTGATTGCGCGTCGGACGGCTTATCACGGGACGACCATGGGGGCGCTCTCGATCAACGGGATCTCAGCGATCCGAGTCCCGTTTGAGCCCCTCGTTCCCGGGATTGTGCATGTGCGCAACACCAACCGCTATCACAGACCTCTGGACGAGAGCGAGCATGAGTTCACGGCCCTGCTCCTTGAGGAGCTCGAGGAAGCGATCATCCAGGAGGATCCCAAGACGGTCGCTATGGTCATCATGGAACCCGTGCAGAACGCCGGTGGATGTTTCATGCCACCCGAGGGCTACTTCGGAGGTATCCGCACGATATGCGATCGCTACGGGGTCCTGCTCTGCGCTGACGAGGTAATCACCGGCTTCGGACGGTTAGGCCGGTGGTTTGCATCCGAACGGTACGACGTGCATCCCGACCTCATTACTTGCGCAAAGGGTCTGTCATCGTCCTACGCCGCGATCGGCGCTGTGATTGCGTCTGATTCGGTGGCTGAGCCGTTTCTCGAAGGGAACGCTAGTTTCGCCCATGGAGCAACTTTTGGCGGCCATCCAGTCCAAGCCGCAGTGGCGCTCAAGAACATCGACATCATGCGGCGAGAGCACATCATCGAGCGTGTCGTGGCACATGAGGAGCTCTTCCGGACGAAACTTGAGACGCTGCTCGATCTCCCGATCGTTGGTGACGTTAGGGGGACCGGGTTCTTTTATTCGCTCGAACTCGTGAAGAACAAGGAAACCCGAGAAACATTCTCTCCCGCGGAATGCGAAATCCTCCTGCGAGGACGCCTGTCCCCCCGACTGCTCGAGCTCGGTCTCATCTGCCGCAGTGACGACCGAGGCGATCCAGTAGTCATGCTCATCCCACCGCTCGTGGCGGGCGCCCAAGAGTTTGACGAGATCGTCGGCATCCTCGGTGAGGCTCTCACGGAAATGGACTCTGCACTACTGGCACCTCAAGTGGGAACGTTGACCCCTTAGCTCGTAGAACTTCGTAGGTGGCAGTGGGAGCGCCATGCAACTGCAGGCTTGCGGTCTAATGCAGCGTCTCTGAAGTCTTGTCTTGACGGCCTTCTCGAGGACCTCCTCGGCGGTCTTGGTCGAGATGAACGCGGGAGCGCGCCGGTTGTAGCCGTGGATGAAGTGCTCGATCGCGGCGAACAGTTCGGGAAATCGTGGTATACGCCCTGGCGCATCTGTTGCTTGGTGTGGCTTGAGCACCAGATCTCGACCATGTTAAGCCACGACGCGCTGGTTGGGGTAAAGTGGAAGTGTACGCGCCTGTGCCGAGCGAGCCAGGCTTTGACCTCTGCGGTTGAGTGGGTGGATGAGTTGTCGAGCACGACGTGCAGCGGCCCGCGTGAGTAAGCCTTCACGAGCCGGTTGAGGAACGCGAGGGTCGCGATTTCGAGCGCCGTCTACAGGCTGGTGGTGCCGTTGCGCTAGCCGGAAGTTTTTGAGGGTCGAAGGCCCGATCCCGATCTGCATGCTCGCCTACTACGTCTCCTTCGAACTCCAAGCGCGCCTCCCCGAGTTGCTGTTCACAGACGAAACCCCGATCGCGACGACCGACCCAGTCACGCCAGCGCCACGCTCAACATCCGCCCGCGCCAAGGCCGGCAGCCACACCACCACAAACGGATACCCCGCGCACTCCCTCACCGACCTCCTCGCCGATCTCGGCACGCTCTCCCGCAACACCGTGCGCATCGGCCACGCCGAGCACACCTTCACCCGCTTGACCACCCCCACACCGCTACAACCCCACACCCTCGAACTACTCAACGTCAAACTCCACCAGTAGCCAAAACCAAACCAGCCCGCAGCACCCGAATCCCGCACCACCACGCGGGATTCAACGTTTCAACCCCAAAAACTTCCGGCTAGTAGTCATGGTTCATTCGCCGTGCTTTGCCGGGCTTCATCGGCAGGGTTGGCTGGGTGAGATCCAAACGCTCGGATCTGGGTCTTCTGGTCCACGCATACGAGGCTGCCGTTGTCGAGGTCGGTGCGGCGTGCGATCACGTGATCGCAAAGAGCGTAATTGCTTTCGCCGATCATCACCCCGTCGCGGCGAGGGACGCAGGCATGTTTCAATATCGCGCGGGCGGCCCGGTGCAGCCGTTCGCGGGTGACGCTGTCGCGGGGCTTGGGGCTACTCGCGCGAATACCAGATCGAGGAGTGCATGCGGGACGCCAAGCTCGAGGAGATCGAGAAGGGGACCTCTGACATCCAGGGGCTGATCATCTCGCGCGGGCTGAGGGGTTAAGCTGCACGGCGTGATCAGGATCGCGTGTGCGCAGCTCGCGCCCCGGATCGGTGAGCCAGAGCTCAACCGAAAGCGCGCTACGGACGCGATCGCGCGCGCCGCTTCGGAGGGGGCCTCGCTTGTGCTCCTGCCCGAGCTGTGCGTTAGCGGCTACGTGTTCGAGGACGCCGAGGAGGCGCGCCACTGCGCGGAGCCGATCGACGGTCCGACGGTCGCGGGTTGGCGCGCGCAGTCGGCGCGGGAGGGGATCGCGATCATCGGCGGGATTTGCGAGCTCGACGAGGAGGGCGAGCTTCGCGACAGCGCGGTCGTGATCGAGTCGGGCGAGCTGGTGGCCGTGTATCGTAAGACCCACCTGTGGGACCGGGAGAAGCTGATGTTTGCGCCCGGCGAGGAGCCCCCGCCAGTAGTCGATACGTCCTTCGCCCGCGTCGGGGTCGCGATCTGCTACGACTCGTCCTTCCCGGAGATGATGCGCGTTTTGGCGCTGGCCGGAGCCGAGCTGATCGCCGTGCCGACGAACAACCCCGTGCTCGGGCCCGAGCTCGAGCCGCTGCCGGGGGAGCTCCTGATGCCAAGCACCACCGCGCTGGTGAATCACGTGTTCGTAGCGCAGTGCGATCGGGCGGGGCGCGAGCGCGGCGTCGATTGGGTGGGTGCGACCACGATCGTCGACCCTGACGGGCGGATTCTCACGCAGCGGGTGATTGGGGAGGGGCTCGTGTTCGCTGAGTTCGATCCCAAGCTCGCCCGCGACAAGCGCTTCAGCGAGCGAAACGACGCGCTCGCCGACCGCCGCCCAGAGCTGTACGGCGCGGTCGTCGCACCCCCGGTGACCACCCCCTGACCTTAAACCCTCCGCTGCATTCGCAATCGATGAGGAGCCCCCGCGTAACCCGACTGCCACCGTCACACCAGTGCCGTCAAGGGATCACGAAGATTGAGCGCCTGGGCGCGGCCTTGGGCCCCAGCCGAGAACCGCGACGCGCTGGACGCTGTCGAACGCGGCTCCAAACCGCGAGAAAGGTGATCGGCTGCCGCGCACGATGGACTCCGTCGTCTGGTTTAACTCGATCTCCTCAATGGGGAAGACGTCGGAGGAGAAGATCCGACTACGGCGCGGCGGGGTCGGTTCGAGCGCCCGGGCACGCTGGCGGATCTGGACTGGGCGATCACGGTCGGCGAGGCCGCGGTCCAGGCCAGTGCCACTGACCACCCAGAACCGGCCCCTTTACTTCTCCAACCCAGCGAGCGCGTTCCACCCACAGTTCGAGCACGCGGGCCTGCGGACGGATCTGGACTGGGGGATCACGGTCGGTGAGGCCGCGGTCGAGGCCACGCCACCGGACCAACAGGGTCTTCACGCAGAGATCGTCGACCCGCAGGACCGGGTCCTGCGGGGATCGAAGGCCTGCTGCCGTGTCGTTGGCCGTGCTCATGCAGCATCCGCTCCCTCCGGGACCCCCGAGCTCGTGGCGGCCCGCCAGCGTCGGAGTGGGGCGCAGTGACCGCCCGAGGGACCGTACGTAGGCGTCTGCGGTCACGTTTACCGCGATCGTCAGCAGAGCTAGCATGATTGCGGGAGCCAGCATCGACCGTATGTTGAGGGCGATGTAGTGGCGGTTCTCGGAGATCATCACTCCCCGTGAAGCAGCTCTCGAGCTTCGTTTATTACAGCTCCGCGGGCCCTGGGTATCTGACCAACCAGCGTCCGCTCTCAATGACGTACTGGAACGTCATGCCGCCTGCGCTCGGCCCGTTCTACCACCTCCACCACGCGACCATCCGCGACGTGGACGCGGTAGTTGTCATAGTGCGTCGCTGTGGGAAGCCCAGCTTCGCTCACCGCGCCCCGCGTCTGGTCCCGATCAGTCGCCGAGCAACCGCCGGGCGATGAGGATCTGCTGGATTTCGTTGGAGCCCTCGCCAAGGATCAGCGCCGGGGCATCGCGGAAGATGCGCTCGACTTCGTACTCCGGCGAATAGCCGTAGCCGCCAAGGACGCGCATCGCGTCCATCGATACCTGGCCGGCGGTTTCAGTCGCGAACAGCTTGGCCATTCCCACCTCGAGATCGACACGCTCGCCGCGGTCGAGCTTGCGCGCCGCGGAGAGCACGAGTTGGCGTGCGGCCTCCACGCGCGTGGCCATCTGGGCAACGGTGACCTGGATCGCCTGATGCTGACTGATCGTCTTGCCGAAGGTGCGGCGCTCTTTGGCGTAGGCGATCGCGCGGTTGAGCGCATCGGTGGCGAGCCCGACCGCCTTGGCCGAAACGCTGAGCCGGCCAATCTCCATCCCAAGCATGTACTGCTTGAAGCCACGCCCGATGCCCTCCTCTCCGCCGAGCACCGCCGAGGCCGGAATCCGGTAGCCGTCGAACACCAGCTCGGTGGTCTCGATGCCCTTGTAGCCAAGCTTGGGCAGCTTCGGCGGAATCTCCAGGCCGGGCATCGTCGCCACCCCGGGCTCCTTCTCGAGCAGGAAGGTCGTCATCCCGCGATGCGGCGGCTGCGCCGAGGGATCGGTCTTGGTCAGCAGCACGACCAGTCCCGCGTTGAGTCCGTGGGTCGTCCACGTCTTGACGCCATCGATGACGAAGGCGTCACCGTCACGGCGGGCGGTCATACGGAGCGCCTGCAGGTCTGACCCCGCATCGGGCTCCGTCAGCGAGGTGGCGCAGCGGATCTTCCCCGCCGCCAGCTTCGGCAGCAAACGATCACGCTGCTCCTCGGTTCCGAACTGCAGGATCATCGAGGCACTGGTGAAGTGCGTGGTGAGAATCCCGGCGACCGGCAGCCAACCTTGGGCGAGCTCCATCTGAATCTCAGCAAAGGTTTCGCTGTCGACGCCGACGCCTCCGTACCGCTCCGGAATCACCAGACCGTAGAAGCCAAGCTCGGCCAACTTGGTGAACAGGTCCTCGGGGTAGCGATCCTCGCGGTCGTACTGGGCGGCGACGGGCCGCACGTCCCCGCGCACGAAATCGCGCGCGAGCGCGATCATCTCTTCGCGCTCGGCGGCGCTGATGCCAGACCCCGTGACGGTCACCAGCCTGCCTCCGCCAGATCGGCATCTAAGTCGTGGCGCTCGCGCGCGTAGGACGCGATCTCGTCGGGGACCCCCCGGATGCGCTGGCCCTGGGACAGCTCCTCTGAGACGTGGGCGATCACGCCGGGAAGGCTGGAGATTACCGCCATGCCGGTCATCTCTGGCGGCGTGAATCCCATCTGGACCATGATCGCGGCCAGCATCCCGACGTCGTTGATCACGATCTCGGGCTTGCCGACGGCGGTCGTGAAGGCGGTGTGCACCGCCTCGTAGAACTCGCACGCCTGACCCCAGACCCCGGCCTCCACGGCGATGTCCTTGAGCTTCTGAGCACGCGGATCGGTAAATCGGAAGGCGGGGTGCCCGAAGCCCGGGATGCGGCGCTTGGCGGCCCGCACGTCATCGACCAGCTTCTCCGCGAACGCCTGCATCGACCCGCGGGCCTCCTGGTAGGCGGCGAAGCTGTCGCCGATGAACCGCCCGGCGTCCTCGGGCGCCAGCGTGTACTCCCCCACCGCAAGCACCGCGGTGGCCATTCCCGGCACCATCTGCGGATTGGCCGATGCACAGTAGCGCGCGGCTACCGTCCCAGGCTTACCAAGTGAGTAGTCGAGGATCGCGCACAGGATCGCCTCCATCATCCGGGTCTCGCCCGGTGTGGGCAGACGCCCCCGGACCAGAAGGAAGGTTGCCGCGGAGAAAGGGACGCGACCAATGAGCTCACCCTGGTTGTAGCCTCGGATGTAGACCTCATTGTCTTCGATGTCGCTGACGCTGGTGGTCCAGTAGGCGGTTATGTCAGGGCTTGCCATCGGTGATCGACTCCTTCGGGATATGGGCGTTCATGCGCTCCCGCACGGTCAACGGCAGAGGTCGCGACCGCCGGGCAACCGGATCCAGATTGACGTAGATGACGGTGGTGGTCGCCACGGTCGGCCCCTCCGACGCGGAGGCGATGCGAACTCGAGCGTGAAACTGGAGCGACCGATTCCGATAGCGGCGACGTAAACTTCCAGCTTCTCGTCGAAGACGGCCGCCGAGGACCCGTCGTGGGGTCTAGGCCGGCCGCGACCAGATCGGGGTAGTCCCACCCGAGCCAGCGAAGCCATTCCGCCATCGCGACGTCCATGTACTCGAGGTACCGCGAGTTGAAGATGATTCCCTGCGGATCTACCTCGTCATAGCGAACGCGCCGTATGTGGACGAAGCCGCGCTCGCTCATCGTGCTGCGCCCGGCTCGCTCATTGCGCCACCGGGCGCTCAGAGAGCGACCGGTAGAGCTCGGGCCGCAGGTTAACCAGACCGGGCGGTTCCGGATTGGCGCGGCTCTCGCGGAGGCGATCGAGGTCGAGATCGGCGATCGCGAGCTTGTCGAACCCGTCCGCGGCGGTGGCGAGGCGCCCATCGTGAATCCCGAAGGTTGCGTTAACTGGGCAGGTGATGATCGCGCGCCCGGTGCCGTGCATGGCCGCGTCACCGGGCACACCGCAGGTTCCTACCGACACGCTGGTGACGACGAACAACTGGTTCTCGATTGCGCGGCTGTGGCTGGCGTAGAGCATGCGGTTGGCCCCGCGGCGGTTCCAGGTCAGCGATGGGCACAAGATCACGTCGACGTCGCGACCGACGAGGTGCCGGGTCAGCTCGGGGAACTGGAGATCCATGCAAACTAGGGTCGCCACGGTGGCCGGCCCGACGTTGGTGATGATCAGCTCGTCGCCGAGGTCGGTGCCAATCTGCACCTCCGGCGGCGTGAGGTGCAGTTTGTCCTGCTTCTCGATCCGGCCGTCGGGATGGGCCAAGTACGCTGTGTTGCGGAAGCGCCCGCCGCCGACGGCGCGATAGTGACTGCCGCCCATTATCGCGATGCCGTGCTCACGCGCCAGCCGTCCGATCAGGTCGGCGAACGCATCGGCTAGCGGCGGGAACATCTCGCGGTAGACCCGTTTCATGTCGGCTGCTACCAGCGTCCCCGCCTCCGGGTGGGAAGACAGCAGGCCGGTGCCGACAAGCTCCGGGAACACGACTAGTTCAGCTCCGCCGGAGGCCGCGCGCGCAACGATCGTGCTGAGGTGGTCGGCGAACTGCTCGAAGCTTCGTTCCGGCCGCAGCTCGAACTGCACCGCCGCAACGCGCAGGTTTTCGCTCACCGTCTCACGCCCCCGTAGCCCCGGCCTGGCGATCTTGGGCACGTTCGACCATCACGATCCACTGTCCGCCCTGGCAGACTTCATCACGCTGGTTCTTGATCGCGACATCGAAGGTCACGATCCCGCGGTCGGGCTTGCTGGAGGACGGCCGCACTTCGGCCACGGTCTCCTGCACCCAAATAGTGTCACCGATGAACACGGGCGCGCGCATCGACCAGGTCATACCCAGGAAGGCGATCGCCGTTCCCTCCTTGATGCCCAGTCGCGACTCGAGCCCGGTCGCGATCGCGAACGTGCCGGGGCCGTGGAGGATCCGCGTACCGAACTGGGTGCCCTTCGCGAACTCCTCGTCGGTATGAATAGGGTTGAAGTCACCGGAGAGCCCCGCAAACAGGACGAGGTCGGCGTCGGTGATCGTACGTCGCGGGCTGTCCCATGTATCGCCGACGTGAAACTCATCGAGGTACAAACCATGCTGCCGTGCACCTGTCTGCGTTGTCATATGTCTCCTCCGGATCCGGCGTCCGCTGGCTCGCGGCTCAGACGCGACGCAACTGCTGCCAGTGTGGTGAAGTGAACGTTCTCGTATTCGCGCATGGTGGTGACCAAGCTCTCCAGCATCTCGATCCGCGGCCCACGCCCGATGATCTGCGGGTGCAAAGTGAGTGTGAACAGCCCACCGAGAGCCTTGCGGCGGGCGTAGTCGAACTCCGCCAGCCAGGCGGATCGGACATCATCCACGCTCCCTCCGGGGACGAAATCGGGCGGGCGGATGAAGAAGCTCGGAAAATCATCCAGCTCCCAAGAAACGGGCATCTCCCACAGGGCGCTGGTCTCTCCAGGCTCCCAGGTATACCGGCCGACGACGTCACCCTTGCGCGCTCGGTATGGGTGGAAATCCGTGCCGAACTGACTGCTGTCATAAATGAACTCGAGCTCTTCGAGCAGCCCGATCGTGTGCGGGCTCAGGTCCCATCCGGGTGCGCGGAATCCGACCGGTCGAGTTCCCGCGATGTTGGTCAGGGTCTCCAGGGCACGTTGATGGATCTCGGCCTCGACCTCGCGTTCTCGTCGAACGAGCCATTCGTGGCGGTCGCCGTGCGAGGCGATCTCGTGTCCGTCGGCGGCGATTGTGGCGACTGAGTCGGGGAACTGCCGGGCCGTGACCGCCGGCACGAAGAACGTGGCCGTGACGCGCTGCCGCTTGAGGAGTTCGAGGATCCTCGGAACCCCAACGTTGGGGCCAAATTCACCGCGCGATACTTCGGACGGCGACTCCGATCGAAAGGTCGCGGTCCACAGCGATACCGCGTCGAAGTCGAACGTCAAACACACCGACAGCTGCGGTGTCTTCGAGGCGGGACGAGGACTCGTCTCAGTCATCGCCTCCGACGTTGACAGCTAGCCGGCCCGCGGGCATTTGGTCTTCGTACGGAAGCACCGTCGCGGATTTGCGAATACTCCACTTGGACAAGGATGCGTTCATGGGCGTTCGTCGTCGTCCAGGGCACCGAGACCGCTGACGAGCGCAACCTGCAGGGCGATCAGCGTCGTCGGCGAGCGGATCGGCTTACCAATGAGCTCCTCCGCACGGCCGAGGCGGTACCGAACCGAGTTGGGGTGCAGATGCAGGGCCAACGCGGTCTGCCCGACGTCGAGATCATGGTCGAGATAGGCCACGAGCGTCTCGTAGACGCGAGGGTTCTCCCGCAGAGGCCCGAGCCACGCGGTCACCTTTGGGCGGAGCCGCTCGAGCGGTAGCTCGTGGAGCAGGACCGTCCCGAGGTCGAGGTCGTCGAAGCGTCCGATTGCTCGGTCTCCTGCAACGGATGCCTGCAGCGATAGCTCCGCCTCCGCGAACGACCGACTGACGTCGAGCGGGTCGGTCACGATGCGCCCAACTCCCGCGCGAAGGGCGGCGTGTGGGCCCATCAGGTTCGCGCGGATCGCGTCGCCGGAAACCGGTGCGGGGACCAGCACCCGCAGCTGCGTTCCATGGACGGTGGCCATGAGCGCCGGCGCCCACCAATCCCGTCCCGCCAAGGCTCGTTCGCGCATATTTCCTGGGTCGACGCGAGCGGTCGGATCCTCGACGACGACCGCGACCACTCCAGCAGCGACCTCGAGGCCCCAAGCGGCGGCCTGGGCTGCTGGGGTTCGGGCGTCCCCCGGCGTCTGCGCGAGGATCAGCGCTTCCAAGGCCGCGCTGCGAACCGCGTTGTCTACGTCTCGCTGGACCCTGCCGAGGCGGCGCATGGCGGCGATTAGGGGGACCGTTGCGTTGCCTGCCGCCAAGGCGAGAGGATGCATGTGCGCGCCTTCGCGGACCGCCAGAACTAGCCACGACGACTCGCCGCCGCCCGGATCACGCACCGCGAGCGCGTGACCTTCGAGGTCGGATGCGGTGAACGAGCGCGTCAGTGCATGGCGACCGGAGACGGCGCTGAGGATCTCACGCGCCGGTAAATCCGCGGTGGTCACCTCCCATGCGCCCGTCGGGAGCAGCAGACCAACCTTCACGTTCACCAGCTGGGCGAGACGCTCGACCGCGCTTTGGATCGGCTCATCCTCTCCGATCGCGTCCATCAGGAACCTCTGGATCGCAGTCATGCGGCTGAAGGCGCGGACCTCCTCGCTCATCAGATTGCGCAGGACAAAGGCGATGATCTCCCGGAACGGCGTGGGAGGCGGAACGACGAACACCGGGAAGCCCACGCGGCGCGCCTCCTCGGCGAGCTCCTCCGGGACCGACGCGTTCAGCTCGCCGAGGCCGAGCCCGAGGGCCGCGACCCGGCCGCCCCGCAGCTCTGAGATCAGCCGGCGCTGTGCGTCGCCAAGCGTCGGTATTGCCGTCGCCGCGCACAGCAGGATCCAGTCGTGGTCGAGCCAGCGGGTGGGCTGTGCCACCTCAGTGCTGTGAGCGCCGCGGACTGTACAGGAGAGGTGTTCGTCGCTACCGGCGACGAGCTCTAGACCGAAGGGCTCAACCTCCAGCAGGTCCCGGACGGTGAGCTCGCCGGTTTCTAGACCGGGAGGGGTGAGATCAGTCGATCGATGCTCGCCGCTCACGCGACTGAGACGGCATCGCTGCCGATCATGGGCACGACGTCGCGACGCACAAGTTTTCCGTTGGCGTTGCGCGGCAGTTCGGTGACCCGCAGATAGCGAGTCGGCACCTTGTACGCCGCCAGGTCGGCCCGGCAGAACGCTGCCAGGGCCTCGGGATCGAAGTCGACGCCCGGAGCGAGTACGACCGCTGCCGCCACCTCCTCACCGTAGACGGGGTCGGCGATGCCGACCACCGCGACGTCACGGACTCCGTCGTGACGGACGATGACGGATTCGACCTCGGCTGGCGAGATATTGCTGCCTCCGCGGATGATGGTGTCGGCGATCCTTCCGGTGACGTACACGTATCCCGATTCGTCCATGCGCACCAGATCGCGGCTGCGGAACCAGCCGTCGGCGGTGAACGCCTCGTCGGTCAGCCCCGATTCGTTCCAATAGCCGAGCATGAGCGCCGGCGCTCGCCAGATGCCTTCCCCGATCTTGCCGGTTGCCACGTCGTTCCCGTCGGGGTCGATGATCCTTATCTCTGCTCCCGGCACGACCCTTCCCGCACTGCCGAGGCGCGGCTCGGGGTCTTGCCGTGGGTCGTAGGTGACCACCGGCCAGCATTCTGATGCGCAGTACGTGTCGTGCACCGGGCAACCGGTGAGCTCGCGCCACTGCGCGAAGGCGGGCTCATTGCGAGGCTCGCCGCCGGATATGCACAGCCGCAACTTTGTGGCGCCGAGCGACTTGCCCTCGTCCCTTAGGTAGTCGAGCATCTTTACGAACATCGTCGTGACGCCGTGGAATACCGTGATCCGCTCGGCCGACATGGCTGCGGCCACCCGGACGGGTTTGTATCGGGGCAGCACCACTACGGTGCCTCCGGCGAGAAGGGTCGCGATGGAGCCTGTTGTCAGCCCGAACGCCCAAGACATCGGCAGGCAGACGAGCGTACGGTCAGAGGATGAGAGGTGCCATACATCGATGTACGCGATCACTCCGGCGGCGATTCCCGCATGGGAGTGCGCGACCGGCTTTGGCCGTCCGGTCGAACCGGACGTGTAGTAGATGAGGGCCAAAGCTTTGGGATCGACGTCCGCGGGCTTTTCTACGCCGCCCGCATCGCTACGGGCTACGGACTCGAGCGACCGGACCTCGACGTCGTACTTGTTGAGCATCGCCGTACGGCCCTCCTCGACAAGGATGACCCGGGGCTGGGCGTTGCCGACGACGTACTGGAGCTCCGAGGGACCGAAGGCCGGGTGGATCGGCGCGAGAACCGCGCCAGCGATCCAGGTTCCGAGCGCGGCGACGAGGTAGTCGGCGCTGTTGTCGGAGATCAGGCCGACTCGGTCGCCTGGCACGACCCCATCGGCACGCAGCGCTGCCGCAGCCGCAGACGCACTCCGCGCCAGCTCCCCGTAGGCCAGGCGCCGACGGTCATCGGCGACCGCGAGCGAGTCCGACTGAGCCGTGGCCAACGCAAGCACGCGGGCGGCGACCTCGGACGGCCCTGCGCTCATGCGGCGCGCCACCGCGCACGGGCAGCTTCCAGGGAATGGTCGGCTCCGGCCTCGCGGGTGGTCGCCGGCGAGCGGATCTGCTGACCGCCCCATTCCTCGGGCAGCACATCGCGCACTTGCTCGGCGAAGATCCACCGCTGTCCCTGGGGGTCGCTCACCGTGTACTGGCGAAGGCCGTACGGCATGTCCTTGGGCTCGTGCACGATCCGTGCACCGACGTCGGTAGCACGCGCGTAATGGCTTTCGACGTCGTCGACGGTCACGTAGACGATCGCATTGAGAAACTCGGTAGCTGGCCCCGCGCTGTATCCCTCCGAGAAAACCGTGAGCATCACGCGTTCCTCGCCGTATGCCAGCTCGGCGTAGATAACGGTGCCTTCGGGCTTGGAGTAGCGGACGGTCTCCTGGAAGCCGAACGCCATCGAGAGCCACTGCACCGCTGCGGCGACATCCTCATAGAGGAGATATGGGGTGACGGTGCGCATCGGTGTTGAGTCTACGGAGTCAAACTGGGGTGGCGGTAGGGCCAGCGAAGGCAATATCTGACCGGCGTTGCCGAGTTTGCCGGTCGATGCGGCTACGTGCGATGTCGATCGTTCGAACCGGCGCCTGCCGGCTTGGTGATCCTCCAGAACCACCGACGCGCACCAAGCGGAGAGGCCGTCTTGGAATTTGCGCAAGCCGGCGCGGTGGCGTTGAGGATTTGCACACGGCGGTGACCGGTCTCCGGAGTGGAGACTGTTGCCGTGACGAATCGACCATGTATTTCCTGGCCAACGCATCGACGACAATGGCGCCTTGGCTCTCAATGGCGAGGCTGATCCAGACGACGATGGAGAGGACGTGCGAGCCCGAACGGCGACCTGACCGGGACGCCAACACCTGCCCGTTCCGCAAGCCGGGGGAGGTGCGGATTATTCATAAGATGACGCCCGAGCGGTCCGGGTCTTTGAGGACGGCTGACCCCGTCTCGCTCCGGGCTCGCCACGGCGTACGTCGAAGGGCGTGCGTGGACGCGCTTGACCCCCTGCCTGAGTACGCAGGTATCTGATGAGGAGGTTTTGATGATCGCCAACGTTCTGGACCGTGCGGACGTCGCCGTCGTCGGCGCCGGAACCGTCGGTGTGTCGGCGGCGTTCTTTCTGGCCGACATGGGACTCGACGTCGTGGTCGTCGAGCGCGAGCACATCGCATGGGGCGCCTCTGGCCGCAACGCCGGCTTTCTGTGGATGCATACCCGTAACCCAGGCCTGCCCGTCGATCTCGCGCGTGCGGGCATCGAGATCATCGAGACGCTGAGCCCGGACCTCGGTCCGATCGAGTTCCGCCGGCGCGGTGGGATGGTGTTCTTTGAAACCGACGCCCAGCGCCGCGTGATGGAGGAGTTCGCGGCCAGCCGCGCGAACGACGGCGTCGAGATCTCGGTGCTCGACCAGCAGCAGGCGCGCGAGCTCTCGCCGCTGCTGCCGCGCAACGCGATCGGCGCGACCTTCTGCCCCGAGGACGGCCAGATCAACTCGCCCAAGTTCGTCGGGGCGCTGGCCCACCTCGCAGTGCGCAAGGGAGTGAGGATTCATGAGCACACCGCCGTGCTGTCGCTGTTGCGTGATGGCGACGGACTGCACGGCGTGCATACGTGGAGCGGCCTAGTGCTCGCCGATCGCGTGATCTGGGCCACCGGGGCCTGGTCGGGCGAGCTCGAGCGCGAGGGCGTGGCCGCGCCGGTGCGGCCGAGCCGTATCGGAGTGCTCGTCACCGCGCCGGTCCAGGAGAAGCTCAACGTCCTCATGTTCGGTCCGGGCGGCGCCAAGCAATACGCGATCGTCCGTGATCAACCGTCGTTCCGTGAGGAGGACTTCACCGGACCGTGGGAGGACGGCGAAAATGGATTCGAGTACAACGAGCTCGTCGCCCAACGCGAGGACGGTCGTATTCAGATCGGCAATCCCGAAGACGACCATGGCGGGTTCGACCAGCGCACGCCGATGTACGGCATGAAGATGATGGTCGACTCGTTCCTGGACCGGTGGCCGCACCTGGCCCACATCGCCATCGATGGTCAGTGGTCCGGGCTGATCCCGGTAACCCCCGACGCGCTGCCGATCGTCGACGCCTTCTCGGAGATCCCCGGTTTGTTTCTCTCCGCGGGACACATCTACGGCAACGTCGCCGGCCCGAGCTCCGGGCGGCTGATCGCGCAGCTGGCCAACGGCGAAACGCCGTTCATGGATATCGAAGGGCTGAGCCTCACCCGCCCCGGGCTCGCGTACGGGTTCGACCGGGCGCCGGTGCCGGTCGACGAAGGCGAAGGAGCCTTCGTCCGGTGGTAGCCCAGGCACGCACACGGAGACACCGGCGTCCTGATCGCCGGCGGCACCGCCGGCATCGGACTGGCCAGGACGCAGCCAGCCGAACCGCCGCCGGCGATGATGAAGTCGTAAGCACGATTGGGCATTCGACACCTTGCTTGGCGACGCCCGGCGCCGCGCGCGTCAGCGAGTGAGCCAGCCGCCGTCGATGGGCACCGTCGCACCGCTGACGTACGACGCGGCCTCCGAGGCGAGGAAGAGCACGACTGATGCCACCTCTTGGGGCTTGGCACGGCGGCCGAGGGGTACAATCTCCCGTAGTTTCTCGTCGCTGGTCGTTGAGGCGCTGCCGGTCGGGTACGAATCGCCGAGCAATGCCTCGGAGTTGACGCTCACGCCCGTCTCGATCGCTCCCGGGCCGACCGCGTTGACGGTAATTCCGCTCGGGCCAAGGTCGGACGCGAGCCGCTCGGTGAGGCCGACGATGCCGTGCTTGGACGCGGTGTAGGCGACCCCGTTGACCGCACCCCGAAACGAAGAGATCGACGCCATATTGATGATGCGGCCGCTGCCTTGTCCGATCATGATCTCCGAGGCGAGCTTGCAGCCGAAGAAGCAGCCGTCGAGGTTGATCGAGATGACCCGGCGCCAGAGATCCAGCCCCGTCTTCTCGATCGAGGCCTTGCCGTCGGCCACGCCCGCGTTGTTGACCATCACATTGAGGCGACCAGTCTCGCGCACCGCACGCTCGACCAGAGCCTTGAGCTGGTCGTAGTCAGAGACGTCGACGACCTCGCCGTGAGCGGTCGCGCCGAGCGCTTCGCTCGCGCTGTGCACGCGCTCGGCGTCGATGTCGCAGAAGTAGACGGTGTCGCCGGCGCCGACGAATGCAGTGGCGATCGCGAGCCCGATGCCCGAACCCGCGCCGGTCACCAAGACGGTGCGGCCTTGCTGGTTCAAATCTGCTTGCAGGGTTGTCATCACCAATGCACCGCCTGAGTTGTCGAAGGCCAGGAGAGCGACGGGCGATCACACTTCGCCTCGTTCAGCGCCACGGACGTCGTTGAGCCCGTGGCCAGTTCGGAGAGTTCCAGGCCCGTGCTCGGGCCGGCGACGTTGCCGAAGATCTGTCCGCCCGAGAGATACAGCCCGGGGATCTCATCGATCGCATCGATGACCGGTAGGGCGGGTACCGTCTCCCAGCCGTCGGCCAGCCGGGAGCTCGGGTCCGCCAGCACCGACTCCATCGCTTCGACAACCTCCTCGGACTCGGGGTCCACCCCTGGACGGAAGCGCGCCCTGACCTCGCCGGCGCCGGAGACGAGGAGCTTCTCGAAGTTCCACTCGACATCGCCGGCCCTACCGTCGCTGTCCGGAGTATCAGCGAGCTTGCGGTACAGCCGATGCCGGTTGGGACCGTTGACCTCGGCCTTCTCGGTGATCGGAAATGTCGTCCCATAGGTCGCCGAGCAGAATGTCCGGATCCGGTCCTCGGTCTCGGGCTCCTGATTGGCGAACTGGTTAAAAGGAACGCCGAGGACCGAGAAGCGCTCGCCGTCGTAGCGGCGCCGCAGCCGCTCGAGACCCGCGTATTGCGGCATCAGCCCGCAGCGCGAGCCGACGTTGACGACTAGCACCGCGCGACCGGTCAGGGCGCCGAGGTCGAGCTCGGCGCCGTCGAGGCCGCGGAGGGGAACGTTGAAGAACTCGCTCATGCCGTGAGTCCCACAGATTAGGCGCTCGTCGATTGGCTGGTGCGAGAGGTTTCCTTGCCAGAGGCCTAGCGTGACCGTCGGCGCGGCTCAGCGAGAGGCTCGGCGATCGGTGGCGTTCGTGGCCAGCGAGCTTCCTCGCGAGCGCGGCTTCAAGCTCGCGAGCTGTCACCGGGTCGGTGGCGGCAAACTGAGCTGCTCGTACACGGTGAGCGTCAGGGCCCTCTGCGCGGGCCGGTGCCTGCGCTGTTGTAACGGCAGTTGCGACGAGGACGAGGGCACCTGTACGGGAGACGAATGCAGCGAGGGCACGACGTGTTGCCCGTCCGGCTGCGAGAACCTCCAGACCAACGACAAGCACTGCGGTGCCTGCGACCACGCCTGCGCTAAGACCGAGCATTGCGCGAGTGGCATGTGCATCACCGACTGCCGGTTGAAGGGATGCCCGTCGGCAAAGTACACCTGCTGCGCTACCGCCCCCAACGTCTACAGGTGTGTCGACATCACAAGCTGGTGGGCGTCGGCGACGAGCGCGACGTCGATGGAGCCGTCGCGATCCCCGTTGAAGTAAGGCTTCGGTTGAGGCCCCACGTCCCCGAGATCACACCGGTAGACGCGATCGGGCGCCGCGGAGGCTCGCTTCGTGCGTCCATTCGCTGAGCCTCGCGTGCTGTCCCGCGGCAGCCGCGGTCAGGGTAGGACAGTCGTGGTGGGGGGTAGCTGCGGGTTGCTCGGGTCCGGTCCCGACCGCGTGTCCTCGGAAATCGAAAGCGCACGGAACGCATGTGCGAGCCGCGGGCCCACTCCAACGCGCTTGCGCAGTAGGCTCTCGCGGCCGAGCGATATGGCATTCGACCTGGTCATCGACGTCGAGAACAGTCCCGGGGCGCTGGCGCGCGTCGCGGCCGCAATTAGTGACGCCGGCGTGAATATCGCGGCGGCCACGTGCATCGGGTCAGGCGAGCGAGCCGAACTCCACATCCTCGTTCCACACGCGGAGGCCGCCAGGCATTCGCTGGCGATCTCGCATCTCGCAGTCACCCGCGAACGCGAGGTTGTCGTGGTCGATGTTGAGGACCGTCCTGGCGTACTGGCCGACCTGACCCGCAGGACCGCTCAGGCTGGCATCGACCTCGATCTCGTCTATGTGGCCACCCGAAACCGCGTGGTCTTCGGGGCGGCTGACCTCGATGCCCTGCGCGCTGCGCTGGGCACGATGAGCTGACGGGACGCTCCGCCGCAGTGAGACGATCGAGACTCGTCCGGCGCTCGCAGCTTCCGGGGCCGCCCGCGAGCTGACGACCATCGCCAAGCGTGTCAAGGCCCGCTATCGCTGCTGGATGGTTCCGCCGCGCCAATCGAAGTGCATGAGGTCTCTGCCGTCCTCAGGCCGCCTGTACATGCCGCCCCACGTGAGGCCGGCCTTGGTGAGCGCGAGGACGAGGTCCTTATCCAAGGACAGCATGCCCTTGGTTGGGTCGCCGTGCTTCCATGTGTCTGTCGGCTTCAGGCGTGCGAGGTCGTCCTCGATCGTCTTCTTCCAGGTCGCGGCGTCGCCCTGGGCGCGCGCGGCGGGGTGGGCCGCGAGCTGAGCCTCGATCTTGGCCTCGGCGCCCTCGCCCCGCAGCGCGAAGTAGTCTCGCAGCGCGTCCGAGCCCGCCTCGAGGGCGTCGAACTGCGCCGCGACGTTCTTCTCGGGCGCTTTCAGAGGGTCGTACTCGGAGCCCTTCATCAGCAGGGTGGCCCGCATGACGACGGGTTCAGTGTCTCCGCGGACGAACGGGTTGGAGCTCGCGTCGATGTCGATGGCGAGGCCGAAGCAGTGATAGCTCGGTAGCTTGCCGCCCGTCGCGGGCGACGGCGGCCGCAGCCCGCCGACGGAGTGGATGGTGAACGTCTTGCCCTGGGCCTCGAGATCCCTCTCGGCTGCCTTCAGCTTCGCCAGCAACTCTTGGTGGACCCCCGGGCAGACCGAGCCCTCCGCCTCGATCGGATGCCCGAGGAAGGTGGCGTCCGGGACGATGTCGCCGAACCAGGCCGCGAGCGCCTGGTGCGGGTCGGCGGAGTGCTGTGGGAACGCCTTCACCAGGGCCTTCTCCATGTCTACCTTGGCCTTGACGTGCTTGCTGATCTTCTTAGCAGCGGCCCCGTACGCCTTCTCGGCCGAGGCCTTCTGCTCAATCAGCGGCACCTTGGCCTCGGTCGCTTGCGCCGTGGTGATGTCGTGGCGCTTGCGCTGCTTGTCGATATCGGTGATCTTCGTCTTCGCCGCCGTGAGATTGGCCTCGGCGGAATCCCGGGCGGCGATCAGCTCGCGCTCGGCGTCCGTGAGCGCGGCCTGGTCGGTCGCCGCCTGGCGCAGCTGGTCCGCGCTCAGCGCGGGTGGCTTGGGCTTCGGCTTGGCCCGCTGCTTGCTCCTGGCCTGCACGGCCTGGGGCCCGTGATGGTCCTTGGCGGTCGGGGCCGGCGAGGGCGCATTCGTGGGCTCCGCGTGTACGGGCGTGGGGGTCGTTGTCGCGGCGGGCTTCGGAGCTGGCGGCGGCGAGGTCGGTGCCTTCACGGCCGCCGCCGGGCCGCGATCCGCGATCGATTCGAGCATGCTCTCGAAGTGGCTGTGCGCCGACAGCGCGGCCATGTGGCCCGCCTCGTCGAACGTCACCTGGTAGTTGCGCCAGAGCATGTTGAGGATCTCGGCCTTGCCTGCGGTCGCCGCGGCCAGCTCGCCCTTGTGCTTGTCAAACCAGGCGAGCACCGTCTTGCGCAGCTTCGTCAGGTTGGCCGTGTAGCCGCCCGAGCCGGCGAACGCGGCGAAGCGGAACCCGTCGTCGCGCAGGTAGCTGAGCTGGTCCGCGCTTCCTGCCGGGCGCTCCTTCAGCTTGGCCAGGTCGGCGTCCAGATGGTGCTCGATGATCTTCTCCCAGCGCCCGACGTCGGCCGAATGGAAGCTCTCGAAGGCGAACACACCGCCTAGTCGATGGGTCTTGAGGTCCATCGAGTTGCTGAGCAGGCTCGAGAGCGTGAAGCCGCCGCCGCTGTGCGCCGAGAAGTAGACCCTGACCGCCTCGTTCGAGAGGCCCATCTGGCGGAGGGCCTCGTCGATGTACTTGTCCCAGTCATCGATACCGAAGTCGACGGACCCGGGGACCGTGACGCCGAGCGGCATCAGGACCGCGACCCGGCTGCTGGGGTGCTTGGTCGCGAACGCCTCGAGCTGCTGGGGGATCTGGAAGTCGCCCACGTCCTCGGGGCGGTCCCCGGTCTCGCGCATGCCCGAGGTGCCGGTCAGCCCGTTGATGTCCATCCCGTGCAGGTGGATAACCAGCGACAGCGGGCCGTCGGTCTTCATCCCGTGCGGGATCGCAGCGATCGCCCGCCCGCGGTGGCCCTTCTTGCCCGCACCGACGCCCGAGATGTGGCCCCGGTCCGCCCCGCCCCAGCTCTCGCCCATCCTGCCCGGCAGGCCGTCGAGCAGGACGCGGTCCACGTTTCCGACCTTCCCGTCCTGAATCTTCGAGCTCGCCGCATTCGCGGTCGTGAGCCCGGCGGGCAGCGCGCTCGCTCCCGGGGTCACGCCCTCGGGCACTTCGTGGAAGGAAGGATCGTCGAACCGCTGTTTCGGCTTAGGCGCAGTATTCGGCGTCCGGCGCATGAGCTTGCTGACGGCCTGATTCCCAGCCATCTGCTGGAGAGCCAGGACGGAGACGCCGGCGCCGCGCCGGCCTCCGGCGATCTGGACCGGCCGCGGCTGCGTCCGGTCCTCGGTCCGCTCCCAAGCACCCATCTCGCGCGAGGATAACCGGCCCGAGAAGCGCAGCGCAAACTCGACATTTGAACCGACCTGAGGCGAAGCCGACGGTGTCGGGTGCATGGGCGCTCGGCATGGACATATCCGAGTACGAGGAGTTGAGCGAGTTGGCGCGCGAGGGTCTCGAGGTGCTCGCGGCCGCCTCCGCGGAGCGACGTGCGATCCTGCTCGAGATGTCGGCCTTCGTCGACTTCCTGCTCGAGCAGATCCCTCGGTTTGAGCAGGAGTGGAAGGCGCGTCGCGCCGCCCTGGTCGCCTCGGGCGAGCTTCCCGAGCCACCCCGCAGCGAAGGACGGCGATGAGCGCCTCGCCGGCCGGTCTCCGGCGAGCCTGGTCGCCGGCGGCGGGCGCCGCGCCTACGTCAACCTTCGTGACGACCGGCGTGCTTGTATTCAGCGTCGCCGGCGCCGCCCAGATCACCGCCATCTCCGTGGCCAAGGACCGGCCCGCCCACTAACCAGCGCACGCGGTCGAGGAATCCCTGGGACGGATTGACGCAGCTGGCGCCGCCTGCTACCTTGTGCTGCATGGCAGCGAAGATCCGGGAAATGGCGATCTCGCAACTTCGGCGAGGCGTGCTTGAATTCTGTGTGCTGGCGCTGCTGCGCGACGGCGAGCGCTACAGCTACGACCTCGTCCGTGCGCTTGGTGACGCCGATGGCCTGGTGACGACGGAGGGAACGCTCTATCCGCTGCTCGGCCGGTTGCGTCGCGAGGGTGTGGTGGATACGACCTGGCGCGAATCGCCGTCGGGGCCCCCGCGCCGTTACTACCGCCTTACCCCAGACGGCCAAGCAGCGCTCGGTGGCTTCGTGATCGAGTGGACGCGATTCCGCGACTCGGTCGATGCCCTACTTGGGAACGGAGTACTCAGATGACGACCGATACCCTCCATCCGCTCGCTGCCGAGTACCTGCAGCGCCTGCGCCGCGCCGGACGTGGTCTTCCGCCCGGGCGGCTGCGGGAACTGATCGCCGAGATCGAGGGGCATCTCTCCGAGGCGATCGATCCAAGCGCGTCCGATGCGCAGGCACTCACGGCTCTGGACAAGCTCGGCGAGCCCGAGGGGATCATCGCGGCCGAAACGCCGGATCTAGACGAGCTCCCGGCCCGTCGCGGAACCAAAGAATGGGCCGCGGTCATCCTGCTCCTGCTCGGCGGTTTCATCCTCGGTTTCGGCTGGATCGCCGGTCTGATTCTGCTGTGGAACTCGCGTGCCTGGACCATCCGCGATAAGTGGATCGGAACGCTCGTTATCCCCGGCGGGCTCGCGACCAGCGTGCTCATCGGACGGATCTTGCTCGGCACGCCCACCAAGAGACTCTGCCACGGCATCCTCGGCGGCCTAGAGCACTGCACCACCAGCGCCGGACAGAGCATCGTCGCGCCCGTTCTCGGAGTCGCTCTCCTCGCGCTGCTCGTGCTCGCGCCGATCGCGACCTCGGTCTATCTCACCCGCCGCGCAGCCTAAGCATCACACAGCAAATCAAACGACGCGCCGCGGGAGAACCGCACGCACGGATTGAAAGGGGAACGGGCAACAGGCCTCACGGCATCGCGCCCCTGACTACCAATGCAACCACATCGCTTTACGCACCTTGCCAAGCTGACCGTCCTCGCGACCCTGACCGCCGTTCTCTTAGCAGCGTGCGGCGGCTCGGGCAAGCCGTCCGGCTCGGGCTCGAGCGGATCCTTAACGGCCTCGAACACCCAGAAGTACCCGGGGTGCATGCGCGACCACGGCGTCACCAGCTTTCCCGACCCGCAGGTGAAAGGAAACAGCGTCCAGATCCAGCTCACCCCGTCGATCATCGGGTCCCCGGCGTTCAAGTCGGCCCAAAAGGCATGCGCATATCTACTGCCGGCTGGAGCGGGCCAGATCAACGGCCCCACCCCGGCGCAGCAGGAGGCTCGTACCGAGGGGCTGCTCGCGTTCGCGGCTTGCATGCGCAAGCACGGCTTCCCAAGCTTCCCCGATCCCACCAGCCAGGGCCCGCTGACGCTCGAGATGATCACACGGGCCGGCATCAACCTCCAGCAGCCGGCGGTGCTACAGGCGGGGGACGCGTGCGTCTCCGTCAGCCACGGCCAGGTCACGAAGGGCGACGTCGCGCAGGCGGTCGCTAATCCCAGCGCTTCCGGATCTCAGAGCTCGGCGGCCGGATGAGCAGCCAGGAGCTGAAAGCTGTCAAGCGGCGCAGCGCACCGCTGCTTTAGGATCGAGCGGCTCGCGGCGCCAAGGGAGGAGGAGCGAGCCCTCCTTCTCGCCAACTGTGTGTGCGCTCGCCTGGCGTGGAGGACGCACGGGGAAGCACTATGATCGCCTCACGTGCGACGGATCGCGCTCATCATCGGGGTTCTCGCGCTCTGCGCGATCCCCGCAGTCGTTGCGGCGAGTCCCCTCCCGGGTGCCCCCGGCTGTGAGATCTTCCCGCCGAGCAATCCCTGGAACCAGCGCGTCGATCGCCTCCCGGTGGCGGCGGACTCGGCGGCGCTGATCGCCGACATCGGGCTCGACGCGCCGGTCCACCCCGACTTCGGCTCGGGTCTCTACGACGGCGAGCCGATCGGGATCCCCTTCGCCGTGGTATCCAACCGCACCCGCCGTGTCCCGGTCAGCTTCGCGTACGCCGACCAGTCCGACGGGCACCTGTACCCGCTTGCGCGGGGCGTCCCGATCGAGGGCGGCGCCAACTCGAGCGGCGACCGGCACGTGATCGTCGTCAACCGCGACACGTGCCGGGACTATGAGCTCTACGCCGCGTACCCGCTCGACGGCGGCGCACGCTGGCACGCCGGCTCGGGCGCGATCTTCAACCTCCGCTCGAACCACCTCCGGCCCGCCGGCTGGACCTCCGCCGATGCCGCCGGGTTGCCGATCCTCCCCGGCCTCGCGCGCTACGACGAGGTCGCGCACGGGGCGATCGACCACGCGCTGCGGTTCACCGCTCCGTGCACAGCCAACGCGTACGTCTACCCGGCACGGCATGACGCGTCGACCTGCTCGGGGTCCTCACTGCCACCGATGGGCCTACGGGTGCGCCTGAAGGCCGACGTCGACATCTCCGGGCTTCCGTACCAGGCCCGCATCGTCGCCCAGGCGCTCAAGCGCTACGGGATGATCCTCGCGGACAACGGCTCGCCCTGGTATATCTCAGGGGCGCCGAACGCACACTGGAACAACGACGCGCTGCACTTCCTCGATCAGCTCAGCGGCCGCGACTTCGAGGTCGTGAACACGGCGTCGCTGCCCCACCCGGGCGAATGAGGCGCGGCGGGCGCTGATGCTTCCCACGCGCCATTTCCTCGCGTTCTTGCTCACGGTCACCGTGCTCATTCTCATCCCCGGGCCGAGCGTGCTCTTCATCGTCGGCCGCGGCGTCGCGCTCGGGCGCCGCGCCGCCCTCGCGACCGTGGTCGGTAACTCGTGCGGTCTGGCGGTGCAGTTGATCGCGGTCGCGCTCGGCATCGGCGCGATCGTGGCTCGCTCCGAGACCGTGTTCAGCGCGCTGAAGCTGGTCGGCGCCTCGTACCTCGTCTTGCTCGGGCTGCGCAACATCCGCGACCGCAAGGCTCTCGGCACCCTGTCTGCGCTGCGCGTGGAGCCTAAACGGCTGGGGCGGATCATCGGCGAGGGCTTCTTCGTCGGCGCTACCAATCCCAAGGGCGTGATCATCTTCACCGCTGTGCTGCCGCAGTTCATCGAGCGCAGCCGCGGCGACGTCCAGGCGCAGCTCTTGCTGCTCGGTGCGATCTCCATCGCGATCGGGCTGCTCTCGGACGGCGCGTGGGCGATCGCCTCGGGGACCGCCCGCACCTGGCTCGGGCGCTCGCAACGGCGCCTCGAGCAGCTGAGCGTCGCCGGTGGGATGACGCTGATCGGCCTCGGCGCCGCGCTCGCCGTCACCGGTCGCAGGCAATAAGAGGCGACGGCGCCGGGCGAGGCTCGCGTCGAGGGCCGGTTAAGCAACGTTAGTCCACTCTCGCTCGTCGCTGTGATGGTTGCGGAGCTCTGAGCCGATTGGTGGCTTATGAACGAAACCGCCGAGACCGTCGGACTCGAAGCTCCCCGCCCCACCGGCACGCGCCCGTGGCGGGTCATGCTCGTTGCCCTCGTGCTCGCGATCGCGATGGCGGTGGCTCTGAGCATGGCGGGGACCGCCTCGGCGTCGACGACGCCCGGTGTCTACTGGGGCGCGACGATCGGCACCCAGTTCACGGGTTCTTCGGCTCCGTGGGACATGGATTCAGCGACGAACTCGGTGACCGATTTCGCCAAGCAGGACGCCGGCGGTAAGGGCCCCTCGCTGATCAGCTGGGGCAGCTCGTTCTACAGCACTCCTTACTGCGCTGGCGATTGCACGTTCCAGAAGACGGCTTCGCAGTATGTGAACTCCTACGGCGGGATTCCGGTGATCTCGTGGGAGACGGTCGACTCGGACTCGGGGTCATCCACGAGTGCCTATAGCGACGCGGCGATCGCGGCGGGCTCGCAGGA